>OKWK01000082.1_pt1 | contig 136708 bp, 133 predicted proteins | sample 1607181 | NCBI WGS metagenome assembly OKWK01 (sample SAMN07501053, study PRJEB24779) | human gut metagenome | isolation source: stool | host: human infant | place: USA: Pittsburgh, PA
CCTTATGTAATGTATTTTAAAATTTATTGGGGTTAAATAATTATATATTATAAAAATATCATTAATTGTAAAAAAATTATTAGTTGGCTTTTAATATAATAAAAATTAAATTTTTTATTATTAGGTTAAAAATTTAACTTTTAAAAATAAAAAATCAATGGATTTAATTTTTATAGATTATTATATACACTTACACACATTAAAAATAATATCTGTTTACATAGATAAGATATGTTATGTAAAGGATATTTTTAAGAATTTTAAACACATAACAGATATTATATATTGTTCTATAAATTTTGTAAAACTCCTTCTAATCTAATTAGATAAATTTAAATATCAAAATCTAGATAAAAAAGTCAGAAAAAAAGAAATCTTGCTAAAATTGAGTTGAATAGATAGGGCTTTTATTGTAATATACAAGTGAAAGTCTAAAAAAGAAGAATTTTTATTGTACAATATAAATAAATATTTAACAGAATTAATGTATTGATATAAAATATAAATATGGAACTACAACATATGAAGGCTTATAACTAGGAGGTAATTAAATGCAAGAGTTTGACGATTTTTTTGAAGGATTGAGTTTGGAAAAAGAAGAATATAAATCTCAATATGCAAAAAATAATAATAGAGAAGAAAGTAAATTTGAAGATAATCTGATAATAGAAATGGATTCAAAAGAAATAGATAGTTTTTATAAAAGTGGACTTAAAAAGATTAATCTTATAGAAAAAGAACTTAATGATTTTTTTGTAGAACGTGAAGAAGTTATAAAGGATGCTTTAAGGGCTTTAGTTATTGGACAGCATATGTTTTTATATGGTCCTCCAGGAACAGGAAAAAGTTTATTAGTATACAATATATGCAAGAGAATAGATGGAGCTAGATATTTTCAGTGGTTATTAAATAAAACTTCAGATCCTGCAGAAATATTAGGACCTTATAGTATTAAGGCAATGGAACAGGATAAATTTTTAAGAAAAATTAATGGTAAATTACCAGAGGCGCATATTGCTTTTATAGATGAAATATGGAAAAGTAATGAGCCTACTTTAAATATATTGTTACCACTTCTTAACGAGAAAATATTCTATAATGATGGAAAAGCTATAAAAGTTCCTTTAGTAAGTATGTTTTGTGCAAGTAATGAAATACCAGATGATGAAAGCTTAAATGCGTTATATGACAGAATAATATTTAGAGATTATTTAGGATATGTAAAAGATACAGATAATAAATTAAAGATGTTTAAAAATTATATAAATATGAGAAAAAATAAAAATGAAATAAAAGTAAATACAAAAATAAAATTAGAAGAAATATATGCTTTACAAAAGAAAACAGAAAGTATAGAAATTAAAGATGATATATATTTAGATTTTATAAAGCTTATGGACAATCTAGAAAGAGATGGAATAGCTATATCAGATAGAAGAAAAAATGAATGTTTAAAGGTTATCCAAGGAAATGCTTTATTATGCGGAAGAAGCTATGTAATAGTAGAAGATTTTGAAGCATTAAAAAATGTATTATGGAATGACATAGATGACATAGAAATTATAGAAACTAATATTGTAAAAATAATAAATCCTTATGATGATAAAGTTAGAGATTATGTTAGAAAATTTAATGAAATAAAAGAAGAAATAGATTATATAGAAGATAAAGATGAAAAAATTAGAGCGACAATTGAAGCTAAAGTGGGGATAGAAAATATTATTAAAAGGTTAAATGCATTAATAGAAGAAGCAAGAAATAAAGGGAAAGATACAAAAAATATGATTAATAAGAGAAAATATATAGAGGATTACAATGAAAGTATAATGAAAGAAGTTTTAGGTATAGATTTAAATTTTGAAAGACATAGTGATATATGATGATTTTGAAAGGGGTCTCTAAATGAAATTAAATTATTACCAAGTTGTTTTTGAAGAAGATAGAGAAAAAGAAAAAAATTCTATAAAAAAAAATGATAATTTTGATGATATAGACTCCATACTTGGAATAAAGAAAAGAGAATATAAAAAAGAGCAATCAGTAAAACATTATGAATTTGATTTAGATATATATGAAGACATATATGATGTTTCTGCAACTATGCAAAATTTAGTAAGGGAAGGCAAAAAGTACTTACCTATATTTGATAAACTATACAAGGATATATTTTTACTTTTATATAAATATGAACCATTTATATATAAAGAGGAAAGAATGAAGTCAACGTCTATAATTAACAATAGAATAATTAGAAATTTATCCCAAACAGAAGATTTAAAAAATTTAAGAAAAAATTGTAGTTTAAATGAAATAAATTCAGCTATAGGATGTGAAATTATAGGCAAGAAGGCTGTTAAAATAGTAAAAAAATGGAGTAAAGATCAAGAGAAAGAAAAAGAACAATCAGAAGCTATAAATAAAGGGAACAATCCTAAACATAATAATCAAAAAACTTTATCTGATTTGTTGGTAGAGATGCAAGAAGCAGAAGATAGAATAAAAGACTTATCACAGGAAAAACAAGAAATAGAAGAAAATATGGAAAATTTAAAGAATAACACCAGTGATTTAAATGAAGAAGATATGAAAAATAGAATACAAGAAATAGATAAAGAATTAGAGAATATGGAAAAACAAGCAGATAATTTAGATGAAGAATTAAGTGATAAATTAGAAAAAAGTAAAGAGGATATAGAAAATTTATCAAAAGAAATGGCAGAAGCTTTTAATCAAGCAGAAGAAGAAGTTAGGGAAGCTACATCTTATATAAAGGATTGGGGCTTAGGGGATAAACCTAATAAATCTTCTAAAATTTCTTTTTCGGATAAAATAGGAGCTTTAGAGAGAATAAGAAAATCTAAGAAATTAAAAGAGTTATCAGATATAATAGGGAGATTTAAAGAAAGTGCATTAAGAGATCAAAAAAATAAACATAAAGATGGAGCTGTAGCTATTAAATCTGTTAATATAGGTAATGATATAATACATGCTCTTCCAAGTGAAAAAATGCTTTTAGTAAATAAGGTAACTAAAAAGGAGTTTTATAGAAAATTTAATCAAAAACAGTTATTACAATATGAATTGGAATCAGATAAATTAAAAGCTAAAGGACCTATGATAACATGCATAGATATGTCTAGTAGTATGAAGGGGATAAAGGAAAAATGGTCCAAGGCTGTAGCTATAGCATTACTTGAAATAGCCGAAAATCAAAAAAGAAATTTTGCTGCTATATTGTTTAATGAGGATGCTACAGAACCTATTATAATAGAGAAAGATAAAAAGGAGCCAGAAAAAATATTAGATATAGCAGAAAGATTTGATGGAGGAGGAACTTTATTTGAAACACCTCTTGAAAAGGCATTAGAAGTTATAGAACAATCTAAGTTTAAAAAGGCAGATATAGTATTTATAACAGATGGACATAGTTATACTCATCCAGATTTTATAAATAAATTTAATAAAGTGAAAGATGATAAGGAGTTTAAAGTTTTAAGTGTATTAATATATGCTGGAAGTAAAATTGGAAATATAGAGAGCTTAAAGCTTTTTTCAGATGATATAATTACTATAGGTGAGCTTGCAGAACTTGAAGATGCAAATTCTGTTATAGCGCATAAAATATTTAAAAGTGTTTAGAGGTGTTATATATGAGTAAACATTGTAAATATTGCAAAAAGACTGTATTTAAAGCTTTTATAAAAAGACCAGGGATAGTAGATTTAAAAGAAGATGAGCCTAAAATCTTAAAAGAGATAGATAATAAATTTCTATATGAAATGGTAGAGTGTTTAAATTGTGGAAAGAAATTAACAAATGATGATTTAGTGGGAACTGTAATCTGTGAAAATTGTAAAAAAGAGGTGCCAGAGGATAGTTTAATAGAAGGTATTTGTGTAAATTGCTATATAGCTAAAAATAGACCTGATTTAAGTAATTTACCAAAAGAAGATTTAATAAAAAAGATTTTAAATTTAGAAAAAGAGATATAAAATATATATGACAAAGACGGGGAGATATAGATGGATATTGTAAATTTCATAAATAAAATTAAGCAGATGGTAGGAGAAAAAGGATTAAATATTAAAAAGTTAGATGATAAAACCATAAATATTTTATTTGAAAATGGGTTTTTGAATAATATTTATGATATTTTTTTATTAAAAAAAGAAGAGTTGTATAAAATAGATAGTTTTACAAAAGAGTATGTAGATGAACTTATAGAATCTATTAATAAAGCTAAAAATTGTAGTCTTGAAAAATTTATATATGCATGTTCCATACCAAAAGTTACAGAAAAAGAAGCTATAGCTATAGCTCATACTTTTTTAAATTTTACTGATTTAGTAATAGATATAAATAATAATGATTGTGATAGATTAAAAAGAATAGATGGAATAAGTGAAGAAATATTAGAAAGTATAAAAAAGAATAAAGTTTTTTTAGTTAATTTATTTATGTACGTTAATCCAATTTCTATAAATGAAAATAGTACAAATATTAAGAGATATAAGTTTTGTATAACAGGAGTATTAAATAAGGATACAAATTATTATGAAGAAATGATAAAAGAAGCTAGTTGTATGGTGGTAGATAATGTAACACCAGATGTAGATTACTTAGTATTTGGTGATTTAGCTAATGCTATTAAAATGATGGATGCTAAAAAATACAATACTAAATTAATATCAGAACGTCAGTTGGTAGACATATTAAAAGATATTAAAGAGAATAATAAAATTAAAAATTAAAAATTATAAAAAGAGGATGTCCCAAAGCATTCTTAATTTTAAAATGGTAAATATAAATAGGTATTTCTCCCTCAAAAGATGGGTATTATAAAATTACATTAGGAGGAAATTTTTATGAATAAAATAATTGGTTTTATTGGTGCTGGAAATATGGGACAAACAATGGTGGGAGGTATAGTTAGTTCAAAATTAATTATTGCTCAAGATATTATAATATCAGATTTAAATGAGGAAAAATTAAAAATTGTTAGAGAAAAGTTTAGTGTTAGAGTAACAACAGATAGTAATGAATTAGCTAAAGAAGCAGATATATTAGTTTTAGCTGTAAAACCAAATTTATACCCAATAGTTATAAAAGATATAAAAGATAGTATCAAAAAAGAAGCTATAGTAGTTACTATTGCAGCAGGTAAAACATTAAATGATACTGAAACCATGTTTGGAAAAAGAATAAAAATAGTTAGAGCAATGCCTAATACTCCTGCATTAGTTGGAGAAGGTATGTCTGCTATATGTCCTAATGATTTAGTTTCTAAAGAAGAAATAAAAGAAGTTATAAATATATTTGAAAGTTTTGGGAAGGCTGAAATAGTAGAAGAAAAATTGATGGATGCAGTAACTTCAGTAAGTGGTTCATCTCCAGCTTATGTCTATATGTTTATAGAAGCTATGGCAGATGCAGCTGTGTTAGAAGGTATGCCAAGGGATAAGGCCTATAAATTTGCAGCTCAAGCTGTATTAGGATCAGCAAAAATGGTTTTGGAAACAGGAATGCATCCAGGTGTATTAAAGGATATGGTTTGTTCACCAGGAGGGACTACAATTAAGGCAGTATCAACTCTTGAAAAACATGGATTTAGGAATGCAATCATAGAAGCTGTTAAGGATTGTGCAACAAAATCTAAAGAGATGTCTAAATAATATAGTTAGGTTTTGTTTATTATTTTTAAATTACTTATTAGAGGGTGAGCAGAGGGGTTTTAGTAGCTATATTATTGTTTTTTTATTATTTTTATAAATATCCATATTATTTAAATCTATATCTATAAGCATAGCTATATTAGTTTTATCTGTTGGAGTAGTTTTAAATTTTTCCTGTTTATGATGAGATACTAATATTAAAATAATCTCTATTATTAGTATAAAAATTAATGTATAAAATAGTTTTTTAAAATTAGACATAAAAAAACCTCCTTTATATTAATATATGCAAGGGGGTTTTTTATAATAATAAAAATTATTTATTATATTTCTTTTTTTTCTTCTTTTTTTGTACCGAATACCCAAATTTACCCAAAGATTTTTGAGGTAGGGCATAGTACTCTCCATGAGAATAAGAGATTAAATTTGCTTTTTCAAAATGAATTTTACCTTTTTCATCTATTAAATCCTCATTTACATTAGTGCAGAGTACTTCACATAAAAATAAATGATGAGTTCCTAAAGGCAATATATCTATAACTTTACATTCTAAATTTATGGGACATTGTTCTATATATGGAACATTTATTTTATTTGAATCTTTTAATGTAAAATTACATTCTTTTATTTTATCATTACTTTTACCAGAACGTACACCACAATAATCAACTGCTTTAACTAGATTATTAGATGGAAGATTAACTACTAATTCAGGATTATTTTTTAGATACTCAAAAGAAAGCCTTTCCGGTCTTATAGCTATGCTAATTATAGGGGGGTTGGTACATGCTGTTCCAATCCAACCCACTGTGAACACATTAGTTTTTTCATTATTTTTAGTAGTTATTAGTGTTACGGGTACAGGATTTAACATAGTACTGCCTTTAAATTTTACTTTTGCCATATAAGTTCTCTCCTTGGTAAATCTATATTTTAAAAAATTAATGTTTAAAATAAGACATAAGTTTTTTATTATTTTCTATTATTGATATAAGTATTAACCCAAGTACATAGCAGGAGATAAATTCTCCTAATCCTACCCAAATCATTGAAAGTAATAATGGAAGTTTTAAGGTATAATTTAAAATGAAACCAATTATTACTGCATTTATGAATATTGGTGGTAAGGGTGCAAGATATTTCTTAAGCTTTAAGTTACTTTTGCCTATATAATAAGTTAATATAGCTGATATTAATGTGGCCAATGAACCAAATAATACATCAATAATTCCATTTCCACCTATTAAATTAGAAATAATACAACCTAAAAAAACTCCCCATATGGAATAAGAAGATAGGAAAGGTAGTAAAGTTAGAGCTTCTGAGATTCTCACTTGAATTTGTCCATAACTTATAGGTGCTAAAAGTAAGGTTAATACAGTGTAAATAGCAGCAATAACTGCTGAAAATACTAGGTTAGAAATCTTTTTGTTTTGTAAATTCATAATAATACCTCCGTAGTTTTTATTAAAGACAGGATGGTTACGAACTGTCTATATTATATATATTAAATTTAAAAATTTTACTATATAACTTAGTACTTATATAGTTTAATACTTTTGATTAATATAGTCAATTATATAAATACTTTGCTTAAACTATGTACAGGTTTATATTTATAAACTATAATAGTGTAAATATGTAATTTAAAAAAGGTGATGTAAATGTATGATGCTAAAAAAACTATATTAAAAAATGGTATAACTTTGGTTACAATAAAAAAAGATACTCAAATAGCTGCTATTCATGCAGGGATAAAGATAGGTTCTATATATGAAAATGAAAAAGGGATAAGTCACTTTATAGAACATATGCTTTTTAAAGGAACTAAATACAGAGATAATGAAACTTTAAATAAAGAATTGGAAAACCTCGGGGGAGAATATAATGCATATACGGATAGTAATTCTACAGTATATAGTATAACTGTCTTACAAGAAGAATTAGAAAAATCTATAGAAATTTTAGGAGATATGTTTCAAAACTCAATATTTCCTCAAGAAGAAATAGAAAAGGAAAGAGAAGTAGTTTTATCAGAAATAAGAGGTAGTAAGGATGATTTAGAAGATTATTCATTTAAGAAAGTAAATGAGACAGCTTTTGATAAAAGTCCATTAAAATATGATACTTTAGGAAATGAAAAAATAGTAAAATCTTTTACTAGAAATAATCTTATAGAATTTTATGAAAGATATTATGTACCCAATAATTGTTTTATATCTATAGTTTCAGATTTTCCACATAATTATGTAGTGAGTATAGTAGAAAAGTATTTTAAAGATTGGTTATGGAAAGAATTTAAAAGGGAAAAGGTATTAGAAGAAAAAAATAGATTTTTAAAAAAAATTTCTTATAAAAATAATGTAGAACAAAGTACAGTAGTGTATTTGTTTACAGTGTATGGTTTAAGTAAAAAAGAAGAATTAGCTCTTACAATATTAAGTCATAGATTAGGTGAAAGTGGAAATTCTATATTGTTTAGAGAACTTAGAGAAAAAAGAGGGTTTGCATATGATGTGTATACAGATTTAGATTTATCACCTCATGTAAAAACATTATATATATATACTTCAGTAGGTAGAGAAAATGTGGATGAGACTTTAAATGTAATAAATAACTGTATAGAAAGTATAAAAAAAGGAAATATAGGTTTTGATAATAATACTATAAATCTAATGAAAAAGATATTAAAAACGGCAATTGCATTTACCTTAGAAGATGTAACGGATATAGGAAATTATGCTTTCCATCAAATAATAGATAAGGAAAATATTTTTCAATTTTATGAAGATATGAAAGATTTAGATGGAATAACAGAAGAAGACATATATAATGTAGCTAATAAAGTATTAAATAGACCTACAATCCATATACTTTTAAATCAATAACTGTTTTAGGAGAGTAAAAGTATGTCAAATATTATAACTAAAATAGAAGTTCAGAAAAGGAACAAAGATAGGGTAAATATTTATATAAATGAAGAGTTTAAATTTGCTTGTAGTTCAGAATTGATATATTATCATAATCTTAAAAAAGGTAAATGTATAGATGAAAATGATCTTAATGATATAATTAAAGAGGATAATTATATAAAGGGGAAGAATTATGCATTAAAATATATAGAAAAATCTTTAAAGACAGAGAGTCAGGTTAAAGAAAAATTATATTCAAAGGGATATGATGAAGATACTATAAGAAATGTTGTTAATTTTTTAAAAGAGTATAATTTTATAAATGATGATAAATATTGCGATATGTATATAAGAGAAAAATTAAATACTTGCGGAAGAAATAAAATTAAATATGCTCTTTTAAATAAAGGGATAAAGGAAAGCTTATTAATTGAAAAAATAAATAATATAGATGAAGAAAAAGAAAAAAAAATAGCTTATAAGTTAGCGGAAAAAAAATATAAAATTATGATATCAAGGGAAAAAAATAAATTTAAAGTATATAAGAAAATATGGACATATATTATATCAAAAGGATATAATTCTAACATTGCTGAATGGATAATAAATGAGATTAAATGTAATAATTTGTTAGAAACAGAGAATGATAATGAATATTTAGATGATAAAGATAGATTATCAAATAACAATTTAGAATGTAATGATAAAAATTTAAATAAATTTTATAAGAATTCGCGATGTAAAAATAATAACTCTAAAGAGAATATTGATGAACTTGCTAGGAAAAGATATGATATTATAATAAAATCAGAAAAGGATAAAAATAAAATTTATAGAAGATTGAGTGGCTATTTGTTGAGAAGAGGATTTAACTTTGAAGAAGTAAAAAGAAGTATAAATGGTATTTTGTATAATATAGAATAAAGAAATAAGAGGTTGGTGTTATATATGAAAACAAATCCAGTTACTTTGATATTAGCTGTAGTGTTTTTTTTTCCTATCTTAAAAGGATTTCTTTCAAAGTTTTCCTCACCAAATTTAAAATTAGACATAGAAGATATAAATAAAACTATATCTTTTGTTATTTCTATATTTTTAGGAATATACTATAGTAAAAAAATATTTATAGAACATAATGCAGGAATTTATAAAGATATATATGAAAAAATACCTAAAAATATAATAAAATATGTAAATAATAATTTTTTTATGGTATATGTAGTATTAACACCTTTGATAATATTTATAATTTATAAAATAATATTTTTAATATTAGATCTTTTAAATTCTATAACAATATATCCTATATTAGATAAATTAGAAGATATTTTAAGATATAAGGGAAATATATTTAAAAGAATATTTGGAGCTTTATTTAATATACCAAAATCTATATGTTATATACTTATAATAGCTTTTGTATTAAATATATTTTCTATATTTATTAAAAATGATACTCTAAACAGGTATCTTCAATCATCTAAAGTTTATAATGATATATGTAAGCAAGTCATAATACCAGTTACAAATTCTAAAATAGCTAAAAAGTTACCTAATATAATAAATAATTCTTTTAAGATAGTAGTAAAAGAAGAAGTAGGAAAAAATTCATCACAAAACAATAATGCTTTTAAAGATAAAAAAACTATTGTTTATTATAATGGAGTAACATTAGAAGATGGAATAAAATCTAATAAAGAAATAGATAATTTTGCAAGACATCTAGCAGCACAAGATGCTACATCAAAAGGAAAAGCAAGAATAATATATGATTGGATTGGAAACAATATATCTTATGATCACAACAAAGCTAAAAAAGTTTTAGAAGATAACTTTAAAGTAAAATCTGGAGCTATTTCAACATTTAATAGTAAAAGTGGAATTTGTTTTGATTATTCATGTTTATTTATAGCTATGTGCAGAGCAAATGATATAAAAGTAAGATTAATTACGGGAGAAGGATTTAATGGTGTAAGTTGGGTAAGTCATGCATGGAATCAGGTATATATACCTGAAGAAGGAAGATGGATTAATGTAGATACTACATTTTACAAAGGTGGAAACTATTTTGATACCAAAAGATTTGATATAGATCATAGAAAATCTCAAATCGCAGGTGAATGGTAAAAAATGATAGTAACTTTTGTAGAAAGTTACTAGCATTTTTAATATTTTATATTATAGTTAAAACGATTAAATTAATTAATTTTATATTCACATTTAAGGGGGATTTATATTATTTTAAATTTTTAACTATAATATTAATAGCTTTTTCACAATCTTTATCTTTATGATTTAAAGCCCAAGCTGTATTAAAGTAAACTAGAGCTTTTTTATTATTTTTTAACATAGCATAACAATATCCTAAATTAAAAAGATATTTGCTATCTTTTTTTAATGTTATAGCTCTTTTTAATAAAGGAATGGCTTTTTCATATTGTTTTAATTTTATAAAGCAAACAGAAGCATTGTATAAAGATGAAGCTTCATTTTCTTTAATTTCTGCCGCTTTTTTATATAAGTCTATTGCTTTTTCATAATCTTTAGTATTATAATAACTGTTAGCTTTATTAAAGTAATTCATATGTATCCTCCTTGTGTTTACTGAGTTATGCTTGAACTTTAGGTGTATTATTATAATATCCATTTATGTTATTTTTATGCAAATAAAATAAATCTATTCAAAAAAATTTCTGAATAGATTTATTAAAATTAAGAAATTATTTTTAATGTTTAATTTTAAAAGATATTTTTTTTTCTAAAAACTCTACTATTGCATACATTAAATAGGCTAAAATAGATAATATTATTATACTAAACATTACCATATCTAATTGAGAGATTTGTCCTCCATAAATAATTAAAAATCCTAATCCTTCTTTTGCTACTAAAAATTCTCCCATTATAACGCCAACCCAAGATAAACCTACATTAATTTTTAATGTGGAGATTAGAGTTGGAACTGTAGCAGGTATTATTAAATGAATGAGTATTTGCCATTTAGTAGCACCAAAAGTTTTCATTAATCTTATTTTATCTTTGTCAACTTCCTTAAATCCATTTAATACAGAAATTATAGTTACAACAATAGAAATTAATAGAGCTATCATTATTATAGCATTTGTACCATTACCAACCCAAAAAATTATAATAGGAGCTAATGCTACTTTAGGTAATGCATTTAATACTACAATGTAAGGATCTAAAACTTTACAAGCAAAATCTGACCACCAAAGAAGTATAGCGATAAAAGTACCTAATAATGTTCCATAAATAAAGCCTAAAATAGTTTCGTAACATGTTATCCATATGTGTCTAAACAATGTACCTTCACTATAGACCTTTAGTAAGCTTTTCCACATTCTAGATGGAGTACTAGTTAAGAATGGATCTATCCAGCCTATATTGCCAGCTACTTCCCATAATACAAAAATAGCTATTAATATTATAAGCCTTGTTATTATTATTTTGTTTTTTCTACTCTTTACTTTTTTTATATATAATTCTTGTTCTTTTTTTTCATCTATCATATGTCATTCAGCTCCTTCCATATATCATTAAAATAAACTCTAAATTCTGGAGCTTCTCTACATTTTAAAGGAGAACTACATTTTGTTGAAAGGTTAATAGACACATCTTTTTTTAATTTTGCAGGTCTTTTAGATAATACAAGTATTCTATCTGACATAGCCACAGCTTCAGATATGTCATGGGTTACCATTATAGCTGTTTTACCTTCTTTTTTTATTATATTGTATATTTCATCACTAATATTTAATCTAGTTTGATAGTCTAAAGCTGAAAAAGGTTCATCTAAAAGGAGAACTTCAGGATTAAGAGCTAGAGTTCTAATCAAAGCAACCTTTTGTCTCATACCACCAGATAGTTCGTCAGGATGGTGGTCTTTAAAATCTAGTAATCCATAATTTTTTAAAAGTTTTTCTATAGTGTTTTTTCTTTCTCTATTTAATTTATGTTGTATTTTTAACCCAAGGGTTATGTTATCTAGTACTGTTAACCAATTAAATAAGTGATCTTTTTGAAACATATAACCTATTTTAGGAGAAATAGATTTTTGCTTTTCGCCATCTATATATATGTCACCGCTAGATTGAGGAATTAAACCAGCTATTATATTTAGAAGAGTTGATTTTCCACAACCAGAAGGACCAACTATACTAACAAATTCACCTTCTTTAATAGAAAAAGAAATATCTTTTAAGGCAGGTGTGCTTCCTTTTAAAGAATGGTAGTTCATAAAAAGATTTTTAATTATTACTTTATCCATGTTATCATCTCCTAATTGTTAGAAAGTAAGCTTTATCTTGATTTATTATATGAACAAGTTATAATAAATGTTATTAATAAATGGAGTTAAGCATAGACCTATAATAAGAAACCAATAATTTTAGATTATAGATGTTATAATAGTTAAATGTTATTATAAGAAATAAATAAAACAATAGATATAACAAAGGATTATATTATATAAAGCATCTTGTAATAATTGGAAAAAGGTATATTCTATCACATAATGTTTAGTTGAATAATAGCTATTAAAAGTATATAATATGCATAGTTAATATGAATCTAGCAATATATTTTTTATTAAGTTAAAATATTTATAAACTTATTTCGTTGTTTTAATATTTAATGTAAAAAGGTGATTATATATGAAAGAAATACTAAGAATGGGCTTAGATGTGGGCTCAACAACTGTAAAAATAGTTATATTAGATAAAAATTACAACATATTATATAGTGTCTATGAAAGACATTTTTCTGATATAAAAAATACAATAGGTAAATTAATAAAAAATACTTTTAATAAATTTAAAGATTATAGTGTAAGTATAATGGTTACAGGTTCTGGTGGTCTTTCTGTGTCAAAGTGGTTCAATATACCTTTTATACAGGAAGTTGTAGCTTGTACAAATACTATAAAAAAATTTGCTCCTAATACGGATGTAGCTATAGAATTAGGAGGAGAAGATGCTAAAATTACCTTCTTTGATGATGGAATAGATCAAAGAATGAATGGAACATGTGCTGGAGGAACTGGTGCATTTATAGATCAAATGGCTTCTCTTTTACAAACAGATGCACAAGGATTAAATGAACTTGCAAAAAATTATAAAGTTATACATCCTATAGCAGCAAGATGCGGAGTTTTTGCTAAAACGGATGTACAACCCTTGATTAATGAAGGAGCTACAAAAGAAGATATAGCTGCTTCTATTTTTCAAGCAGTAGTTAATCAAACTATAGGCGGACTTGCTTGTGGTAAAACTATAAAGGGAAATATAGCTTTTTTAGGAGGACCTCTTTATTTTTTATCTGAACTTAGAAAAAGATTTATAGAAACCTTAAAGTTAAATGAGGATCAAGTTATCTTCCCAGAAAATTCTCAATTATTTGTTGCCATGGGAGCTGCTTTAACGGAAAAGAATAATAAAATAGTTACATTACAATATTTATTAGATAAATTAAATGAATTAGAGAATATTAAGTTAGAATCTGTAGCAACCTTAAGACCACTATTTGTTGATGAAGAAGAGTATATCAAGTTCAAAAATAGGCATGAAAAATATAAAGTAGTAGAGAAAAGATTACAGGATTTTAAAGGAAATTGTTATTTGGGAATAGATGCAGGTTCTACTACTACTAAGGTTACTCTTATAGATGAAGAAGGAAGATTATTGTTCTCAAGTTATGGAAGTAATGGGGGAAATCCTTTAAAATCTGTAATAAGGATACTTAAAGATTTATATTCAAAGCTACCTAAAGAAGCTAATATTTTAAATTCTGCAGTTACAGGTTATGGGGAAAAGTTAATAAAAGCTGCATTAAATATAGATATTGGAGAAGTTGAAACTATATCTCACTATAAGGCAGCAGAATTTTTTAGTCCTGGAGTAGATTTTATTTTAGATATCGGTGGACAAGATATGAAATGCCTAATTATAAAAGATGGCGTTATAGAAAGTATTATGCTTAATGAAGCTTGTTCATCAGGATGCGGATCTTTTATAGAAACTTTTGCTAATTCTTTAGAAATGACTGTAGAAGATTTTGCTAGAGCTGCATTAACATCTAAAAATCCAGTAGATTTAGGATCAAGATGTACTGTATTTATGAATTCTAAAGTTAAACAAGCTCAAAAGGAAGGAGCTACTATAGAAGATATATCAGCAGGTCTTTCTTATTCAGTAATAAAGAATGCTCTTTTAAAAGTAATAAAAATAAGAGATCCTAAGGAAATGGGAAAGAAAATAATAGTTCAGGGAGGAACTTTTTATAATGAAGCAGTTTTAAGGGCCTTTGAACTTATATCACAAAGAGAAGCAATAAGACCTAATATAGCAGGACTTATGGGAGCTTTTGGAGCTGCACTTATAGCTAAAGAAAGATACCAAAAAGGCTATAAAACTACATTAGCTACAATGGAGCAATTGGGGAAGTTTTCTGTAGAAACAGAAATGAAAAGATGTGGTAAATGCCAAAATAATTGTCTTTTAACTATTAATAAATTTTATGATGGCACACAATTTGTGTCAGGTAATAAATGTGAACGAGGAGAAGGAAAAGAAAAAATAGAAAATAAAGTTCCAGATTTGTATGAATATAAATATAAAAGAATCTTTAATTATATTCCATTAAAAAAAGAAGAAGCTAAAAGAGGAGTAGTGGGAATACCAAGGGTTTTAAATATGTATGAAAACTATCCGTTTTGGTTTACATTTTTTACAAAACTAGGATTTAGAGTGGAGTTATCCCCAAGGTCTAGCAAAAGAATATATGATTTAGGAATAGATACTATTCCTTCAGAATCAGCTTGCTATCCAGCTAAAATAGTTCATGGTCATATCAAAAGTCTTGTAGATAGGGGAGTAAACTTTATATTTTATCCTGCTATAGTTTTTGAACAGAAAGAACAAAAAGAAGCTAATAATCACTATAATTGTCCTATGGTAATTTCTTATTCAGAAGTTATAAAGAATAATATGGATATAATTAGAGAGAAAAATATAAAATATATGAATCCATTTCTATCTTTAGATAATAAAAAGAAGTTAGCTAAAAGACTTTATGAAGAATTTAAAGATGATTTTAATATAAGTCTTTATTATATAAAAAGAGCGGTGGAAGCTGCTTATGAAGAAGATAAAAAAGTAAAATTAGATATAAGAAAAAAGGGAGAAGAGGTAATAGACTATTTAAAAAGAACAGGTAAAAAAGGAATAGTATTATCTGGTAGACCTTATCATATAGATCCAGAAATTAATCATGGAATAACTAGTATAATTACATCTTTAGATATGGCTGTTTTAACAGAGGATTCTATAGCTCATTTAGGAAATGTTGAAAGACCACTAAGAGTTGTAGATCAATGGGTATATCATTCAAGGTTATATGCTGCAGCTAGTTTTGTAGCTAAAGAAAATAACTTAGAATTAGTTCAACTTAATTCTTTTGGTTGTGGATTAGATGCAGTAACTACAGATCAAGTTCAAGAGATTTTAACAAGGCATGGAAAAATATATACCCTTATAAAAATAGATGAAGGTAGCAATTTGGGGGCTGTAAGAATTAGACTACGTTCTTTAAAAGCAGCTATATATGAAAGAAATAAGAAAAACTTTAAACCAGCTCCAGTTTATGCTATGCCAAATAGACCAGTATTCACTAAAAAGATGAGAAAAAATCATACAATATTATGCCCACAAATGTCGCCAATACATTTCCAATTTATAGAAAGGGCGTTTAGGGCTTCTGGATATAATTTAGAAGTTCTTCCATCCGTAGATAAAAAAGCTATAGATGAAGGATTAAAATATGTAAATAATGATGCTTGTTATCCTAGTATAATTGTAGTTGGTCAAATTATTGAAGCTCTAAAATCAGGAAAATATGATATAAATAATACCTCTGTTATAATAAGTCAGACTGGTGGAGGATGCAGAGCTACTAATTATATAGGTTTTTTAAGAAAAGCATTAAAAGAAGCTGGATACTCTAATGTTCCTGTTGTATCTTTAAATGTAGTAGGGCTAGAGAAAAATCCAGGATTTAAAATAACACCTTCTTTAATAAATAAATCAATGATGGCTTTAGTTTATGGTGATTTATTGATGAGAGTTTTATATAAAGTAAGACCTTATGAAAAAATTCCAGGTTCTGCAAATTTACTTTATAAAAAATGGGTAAATAAGTGTAAAAATAATATTAGTAACGGTGAACTAAAAGAATTTAAACAAAATATAAATAATATCGTTAGAGATTTCGATACTTTAGAAATTAAAAAAGTAATTAAACCTAAAATTGGAGTGGTTGGAGAGATTTTAGTTAAATTTCATCCTACAGCTAATAATGATGTGGTTGCTATTATAGAAAGTGAAGGTGGAGAAGCTGTAGTTCCAGATTTAATAGACTTCTTCTTATATTCAGCTTATAGTGAAAACTTTGTGTATAGATATTTATCTGGTAAGAAGAAAACAGCAGTTTTAAATAACATTGCAATAAAAGGAATAGAGTTTTATAGAAAAGAAATGAAAGAAGCATTAAGAAATAGTAAAAGATTTTCACCACCAAAGGAAATAGAAGAACTAGCAAAATTAGCACATCCTATAGTTTCTATAGGAAATCAGACAGGAGAAGGCTGGTTTTTAACTGCAGAAATGATTGAATTAATAGAAAGTGGTACTAAAAATATTATTTGTATGCAACCATTTGCTTGTTTGCCTAATCACGTTACAGGAAAAGGTATGATAAAGGAATTGAAAAGGAATTTTAAAGGAACTAATATAGCAGCCATAGATTATGATCCAGGAGCAAGTGAAGTTAACCAATTAAATAGAATTAAACTTATGATGTCTGTAGCCTTTGAAAATTTAGAAGCACAGTTAGAAAAACAAGAAGTAAAAAATGCTAATGAAGAAATAGCAGTATCTAGAAAAGACGATTAAAAGTTTATAAAAGTAAAAAAGGGTTATTTCAAAATCGACTTAATTTTAATTCCACAAATAGAAAAAATATATTCATAAACCATTCATTTTGCTAAGTAGTTCTAAATTTGGCTACATTAAAAATTTACTACCCGATAGAATCGCCATCCTTGGCTTTACTACCGGCTCCTCACTTCCTGTGAGGAATTACGTAAATTTTTAATTCCGCCAAATTAAGAACTACTAAAGCTTATTCATATGGTTTATTACATATGTTTTTTCTATTTGCTACATTAAAATTAAGTTGATTTTTATTTTGAAATACTCTTAATTTATATTTTTAATTTAATAAGTTACATTATTGATTTATAAATTTATAATAATTTATTTTATATTTTTTTCTGCTTCTTTGCTAAATTTGGTATTTACTATTTTATTAAATTCTGGTCTTGTAGGGATTAATTCTTTATCATAACTTTGAATTATATCCATTAATTTATTTAAATTTTCCTCTTTTAAAGTAGGAGTGCTTGCAAAAGCATTTATTTTTTTATAGTTTTTTATAACATTTATTATTATATCCTCTTTAGCCCCAGGGAAGAAAGAAATTATAGACTTTGCTACTTCCTCTTCAGTATGTTTATCTATCCATTTTTGTGCTTTATATATAGCATTCGTAAACTTTTGAATTGTTTCTGGATTTTTTTCCATATAAGATTTTGTACTGAAATAACAAGTATAAGGTATATTACCAGCAGATTCACCTATAGATGCTACTATATGCCCTGAGTTTTCTTTTTCAAGCATACTAGCAGTAGGTTCAAATAAAGCTACATAATCACCGGTACCTGATTTAAAAGCACCAGCAGTAGCTGTAAAAGCTAAATTTGTAATAAGTTCTACATCTGATTTAGGATTTATACCTTTATTTTTCAACACATATTCTAAAGCCATTTCAGGCATACCACCAGGTCTTCCACCTATAATTTTTTTACCTTTTAGAGATTCCCATTTAAAGTTTTCTTCTTTATTTTTCCCTACTAAAAAGGAACCATCAGATTGAGTTAATTGAGCAAATAATACAGGGTAATCCTCTCTTTTTTGATTATAAATATAAATTACCTGTTCTGGGCCACAAAAACCTATATCTGCACTTTTACTTAAAACTTGCTGCATAGTTTTATCAGCCCCTTGTCCAGTAGAAAGGTCTATTTCTATACCCTCTTCTTCAAAAATACCTTCATTTATAGCTACATACATAGGAGCATAGAAAACAGAACGAACCACTTCGTTTAATCTTACTTTTGTTAATTTTTTAGCTTCTTCTTTTTTATTAGTGCAGCCAGCGAATAAACCTAGTGAGAAAATTAAGACTGTGATTAAAGAAATTACAGTAATTTTTTTATTTTTCATAATATCCTCCAAGATAAATTTTATATCATTTTATAATATGAGGTTATTATTAATTATGTTAAATACTTTTACTTTTAAATAAATATAATGCTTAGAAATGATGAATAAAATTCACATTGCTACAAAAATCTAATTATCACATGAATGAAATATTTTACAGGAAATATTGATAAAAAAAATTCAAAAGAGGTAATGGATTTACTAAAATTATCTTGCAAAAAGTATAAACAAACACTAGTTATTGTAACTCATGATTTAGAAATAGCTTCAGAAGCAGATAGGATAATTACTATATCTGATGGAGAGATTAAGTGATAATTTATGTAAATTTATAGTGTATCTTATACAGAAATGCGGACAAGCATTAGCAGGGGTATCTAAACTAATAAATGAAAGAGGGGCATTAAATATATAATAAATATTAGGGGACTGATTATTATTTAAATATAATATGAAAAATGACGAAAATAAAATATGTATGATTCAAATATATAAAAAATGGAATTTAAATGAATAAAAAAATAATAGAAGAGTAACTTAAGATGAGAGATGGACTTATTGTTTTTTTTTATAGTAAATATATTTGTAGCATATGAAGATTTATTTAAAAAAGAGTACTTGAAACAGATTATAGGAATTTACTTGGTAAATATTTTAGTTATTTTAGGTAATTGGTATATGTTCAATATATTACTCAATGTTCATATTAGTTTCATTGGGGTTGTAATAGCTATAATTTTTTCAATCATATGTAACTTTATGAGAGTAGACAATTTGCCCAAGAATAGAGAAATAACATTAAGGGTAGTTATAATGTTTACAACATTATACTGTATTATAGCTTTAATTTTATGTGCTACTTCATATTTAAAAGGATATAATTATAATTTTAATTGGTTAATTGTTGTATTGACTATACAGATCATAATTAATTATTTCATAAGATTTTTATTTTTCAAGAAATTAGTTGATAAAATGTAAAAATAATGCTATATTCAAAATAATGTATATATTCTAATATTTAATTATCAGAGGGAATATATGAATGTTCTGAAAGAGTGTCTAGAAAAGTTTTATATATAAAAAGTAATAGATAATAGAATCTTATAATGTTTTGAGGGATGAATATTATGAAAAAGCCAAAGATGCAAATATTATTTGCAATTTCTATTATACTAATTTCTTTCCTACCTGTTATTACAAATGGGGAACAAAGTTATACCATGTTCCAATTGTTGGCGGGAAATCTTAAAACCATGAATCCTGTGATAGCAATTCAAGTTCCAGCAGTTCTATTGTTTGTTACACCAATACAATATTTAATACATATGATTTTCTTTATAAAAAATAACACTGATAGATATGAGGGCGTTATTCTATACTTAAGTTTGCTGACTACGGTGATAGGAATTATTTTTCTTCTATTATGTGGAATGGCAGAAAATAGTGCATTTACTATATGGGTATGGCTTAGAATGGCTCTCGTTTTCATTGGATATGTGTCACCTAGAGTGTATGAATCATATCAGGATTTTAAGCAAAAGGAGAAATTACAAAAGTTAGAAAAGAAAAATGAAAGAGTAGCAGAAAAGAAAAAGCAAAGAGAAGATGCTAAATATATGAAATGTATTAAAAAGAATCCATATCTTAAAAAGATTCTTTGGAAAATTTATAAAAGCAACATGAGAAATTCGGTATTGTTAGTTACAGGAGCTATTATTTCCAGTACATTTTTATTTACTACTATTGCAGTTTATGAGATGTTTTTTGATTTGCAAAAGGGGAATGTTCCAGTAATGGGAGATGAGCTATCACTCTTATTATGGGATGCAATTATTTTAATTGGCATTATATCTATTTTCTTATTAGCACTTTCTTTAAAAATATATGTAAAAAGTAGAATCAAGGATTATAATTTAATGATTACTTTAGGAATGAGAGATAGGGTTTTACGATTTTTTATTGCAACTGAGTATGCAGGAAGTCTAGCAGTAGGATTATTCATTGGAATTTTCATTGGTAGTCTTTTGACAATTGGATTTCAGAGCGATATACATTCTATATATCCAGCTTTTATTTCAATAGAGTTTCCTAGTATTAGAACTTATTTTATAGCCTGTTTTTATATTATTTTATTATTTTTAGTTTCAACTATTATAAATCATGAAATTTATGTTGAAATGCAATTGGGGTCTTCACCACAGATACCTGTATCAAAAGAGAAGATGCCAAATAGATGGTTAGGAATTAAATGTGTTGGAGGAACAATATTGATGTTGTTTTCCAGCTATGCATTTTCTAAACGTGTATGGACAGAGTCTATTTATCTTATTATTATTTTTCTGGTTGGATGTTATATGATCATTAGTGCAGGAGGAGCATGGATTTTAAAAAGTTATAGAAAGAAGGAAAATGGATATTATAAAAGACTGCCATTTTTACAGCAGTTTTATAGTAAATTTAAAACACATAGAAGTAATTTTTTTATGATATACATTCTTCATTTTTTATTAATAGGGTATTTTTCTGTGAGGATATCAGCAATGATTCCTCTTGATAGAGTACAGGCATTGTTTCCTTATGATTATGTGTGTTTAGGAGAAAAAGAGGATCAAGAAACTTTTAAAGAATTTGAGAAAAAACTTTCTGAAAAGAGCCTAATACTTCCTATGGTACGAGTCACAGTTGCCAGTGCAAGTGAAAAAAATAGTGGAAGTAGAATGGATACAAGTTTTCAGGGGCAGAATATAGGTATTTCAGAGAGTAGTTACAATCAATTGACTGGGAGGAAATTAGGACTCCAAAATAAAGAAATTTATATTTCCTTTCAGCAGGATAAATCAGAAAAGGCTCATTTGCTAGACTTTTCAGTATTAAGTGATAGTCCTAGAATGAGATTTGGAATGCCACAATTTTATTTTTTTGCAGAAAGAGATAAAGTTTTTGATTCAGATTATAAGGTTATAGGACAAGAACGTAGAATTATTGTTGGAAACTTGGTGGGAGGAATGCAGGAGAATATCGTTGTTTTTTTTGATGAATATTTTAAATCAATATATTCTACTGGTGATGGACCGAGTATATTAGCATTGTTTAATATAAACAAAGATAAAAGGGAAGAAGCAGCTGTAAAATTTTCAGATTATGCAAAAGATCATATACAATATAGTGAATATGACTCACTCATTCAGCCTGTATATGGGAAAAAATTTTACAAAACGACACCTTGCTAGCTCATATGTTAAAATTATTGGAATATCTATTTGTAATGATATTACTGTTGATAAGCATATTATATGCTTTCATTGTAAAGATGGTTTCAGAGTTGCCAAGCATGCGATCTAGAATGAAGCAGTTTAAATATTTAGGCATGAGGGAGAGGTTGGATAGAAAAATTTTAGCATTTGAAAATAATGTTATGACAATTATGCCATTGGCATTGGCAATAGTAGCCAGCATTTCATATGTTTTTATTACTTTAAATGTTCGCTATTTCACAAAAATAGAGCAACAGGAATTTTGGCAATATGAAATATGGATTATAGGAGTTTATACTATTATAAATTTAATTGTAGCATTTATAATAGGTAAGGTTATGATTTGTCTTGGAAATAGGGAGGAATGATTATGGCAGTGATAGAAACAAAAAATTTGGTTCGTAATTATAAATTAAATGGAAGTAATCTGAATGATGGAACTCAGATAAAGGTAATAAAAGGACTAAATTTCATTGTTGAAGAAGGAGACTTTATTGGGATTATGGGGAAGTCCGGCTGTGGAAAGACAACCTTAATGAAACTACTTGGATTTATTGATAAACCTACATCTGGTGAGATTATTTTCAAAGGGAGGAGTGCAAAGCAGCTTAATAAAGATGAAGTTGCAGATATTCGAAGGAAAGAAATTGGTTTTGTGTTTCAAGATTTCTATTTGATGGATGGCCTTACTGTGAAGGAAAATATTATGCTTCCAATGATTCTGGAAGGAGAAGAGACTAATAAAATGTTAAATGCAACGGAAGAACTGGCGAAGCATTTTGAAATTAGTCATTTGTTAAATAAAAATATTTACCAATTATCTGGAGGAGAAAAACAGAGAGTAGCCATATGTAGAGCGTTGATTAATGAACCAGATTTAATATTGGCAGATGAGCCAACAGGTAATTTAGATTCTAAATCTGCACAAATTGTAATAGATAGTTTGATTAATATTAATAAAGATATGAAGAAGACAATAATACTTGTAACCCATGATGCTCAGATTGCTAGTTATTGTAAAAAAGTAATATTCTTAAAGGATGGAAATATTATAGGTGATATTAATAGAAATTATAAAAAGGAAGATTTTTATAATGATATTATTGGAATGGTTAAAAAATTATAAAGTATTTATCAAATAAATCAATGAAAAGATTAGGTATAGTTATAAATATATATGTTGCTCATTAAAGAAAACATATATATTTATAAATTATGTTATTGACATTATATTGGTAACAGTTATATAATGAATAAAATGATTAATAATAAAATTAAATTATAAAATAAAGCTTTGAAAAAGAGGAGTAAAGATAAAAAAGTATAAAGAGAGGAAAACTCAAAGGCTGAAAGGTTTTCTATACACAGTTTGTCTTGAAGGTAGCTTTGGAGCTTCTCTACTGAGTTTAGTAAGTAGAGACGGATTTCTTATTCGTTAAATATACAAGAGCCTGTGGTTTTGCAGGAAAAAAGGTGGTAACGCGAGGTTTTTCGTCCTTTTATGGATGAAATGCCTTTTTTTATTTAAAAAAAGTATGCTGCCATCAAAAATGGTAGATATGTTGATGAATATATAATGGCAGGATATAAAAATATATAACTATAAGAGGAGGAATTTAAATGTCAGAAACAAGAGAAATGGCTAAAAATTATAATCCTAAAGAGTTTGAAGAAAGACTTTATAAAAATTGGGAAGAAAAATCATATTTTACACCACAGGTGGATGAAGATAAGAAACCATATACTATAGTATTACCACCACCTAACATAACAGGAAAACTCCATTTAGGTCATGCGTTAGATGACACACTTCAAGATATATTGATTAGAACAAAAAGAATGCAAGGCTTTAGTACTTTATGGTTACCAGGTCAAGATCATGCTAGTATTGCTACAGAAGTTAAAGTTGAAAATGAATTGTTAAAAAAGGGAATAGTAAAAAAAGAAATAGGAAGAGAAGCTTTTCTTGAAAAAGTATGGGAATGGACAGATGAATATAGGGATAAAATAAGAAATCAAATTAAAAAATTAGGTTGTTCTTTAGATTTTACAAGAGAAAGATTTACTATGGACGAACAGCTAGATAAAGCAGTAAAACATTTCTTTGTAAAATTATATAATGAAGGTTTAATTTATCAAGGTAATAGAATAACAAATTGGTGTCCAAAATGTAAAACAGCATTGTCTGATGCAGAAATAGAATATAGTGAACATGAAGGACATTTTTGGCACATAAAATATCCAGTAGTAGGTAGTGATGAATATTTAGAAATAGCTACTACAAGACCAGAAACAATGCTTGGTGATACAGCGGTGGCTGTTAATCCAAATGATGAAAGATATGCTCATTTAGTAGGAAAAACTCTTATGTTACCATTAGTTAATAGAGAAATACCTATAGTTTCGGATGATTATGTAGATATGGAATTTGGTACAGGAGCAGTTAAAATAACACCAGCTCATGATCCTAATGATTATCAAGTAGGTAAAAGACATAACTTACCAGAAATTAATGTAATGTTTGATGATGGAAGAATTAATTATGAAGAAACTAGATATCATGGAATGGATAGATATGAAGCTAGAGCCGCTATAGTAGAAGACCTAAAAAATGAAGGATTCTTAGTAAAAATAAAAGAGCACAATCATAATGTAAGTTGCCATGATAGATGTAATACGGTAATAGAACCTATAATTTCAAAACAATGGTTTGTGAAAATGGAACAACTTGCAAAACCAGCTATAGATGTGGTAAAAAATAAAAAGGTTAAGTTTGTACCAGAAAGATTTGAGAAAACTTATTTCAACTGGATGGAAAATATTCAAGATTGGTGTATATCAAGACAATTATGGTGGGGTCATAGAATTCCTGTTTGGTATTGTAAAGATTGTGGTGAAGTTATAGTAGCTACTGAAGAGCCAACAAAATGTCCAAAATGTAATAGTGAAAAATTACAGCAAGATAATGATGTTTTAGATACTTGGTTTAGTTCAGCTCTATGGCCTTTTTCAACTTTAGGATGGCCAGATAAAACACCAGATTTAAAATATTTTTATCCTAACAATACATTAGTAACAGGATATGACATTATATTCTTTTGGGTAGCTAGAATGATATTTTCAGGACTTTATTGTATGGATGACATTCCATTTGATACAGTTTTAATTCATGGTATAGTTAGAGATTCAGAAGGAAGAAAAATGTCTAAGTCTTTAGGGAATGGTGTAGACCCAATAGAAGTAATAGATGAATATGGTGCAGATGCCTTAAGATTTACATTAGTAACAGGAAATGCTCCAGGAAATGATATAAGATATTATCCTGAAAGGGTAGAAGCTGCTAGAAATTTTGCTAACAAAATATGGAATGCATCTAGATTTGTTCTTATGAATTTAGATAAGGATTTAATGGATAAATATAAAGATAATAGAAACTACACTATAGCTGATAAGTGGATATTATCAAGACTAAACACAGTAGTTAAAGAGGTTACAGAAAATATAGAAAAATTTGAACTTGGAATTGCTTCACAAAAGATTTATGACTTTATATGGGGAGAATTCTGTGACTGGTATATAGAGCTTGTAAAACCAGTATTATATGGAGAAAATGAAAAATCAAAAGGAATAGCTTTCAATGTACTTCATAAAGTATTAGAAACTTCATTGCAATTATTACATCCTATAATGCCATTTATAACAGAAGAAATATATACTTATTTATATACAGAATATGAATCAATAGTTATATCAAAATGGCCAGAATATGATGAAATTTTAAAAGATGAAAAATCAGAAAAAGACATGGAATATATTATAGAAGCTATAAAATCTATAAGAAATGTTAGAACAGAAATGAATGTTCCACCTTCTAGAAAGGCTAAATTAATGATTTACTTAACAGAAAATGAAGCGGAAAGATCATTTAAAGAGGGAGAAGTTTATTTTGAAAAATTAGCTTCAGCTTCAGAAGTTAGTTTCTTAGAAAATAAAGAAACATCAGATAAAAATGTATCTGTTGTTACAAGAGGGGCAGAAATATTTATACCATTATTAGAATTAGTAGATATAGAAAAAGAAATGGAAAGATTAAATAAAGAAAAGGAAAAACTAGAAAAAGAAATAGATAGGGTAGAAAAGAAATTAGCTAATGAAAAATTTGTATCTAAAGCACCAGAAGCTGTAGTTAATGCAGAAAGAGAGAAAGGTGAAAAATATAGAGCAATGCTTAAATCTGTACTTGAAAGTTTAGAATCATTAAAATAAGATTTAATTAAAAATAGTTATATTTAAAGTTAACATTGATAATCCTTTTACTAAATAATCAAATTGCATAATTAAAAATTTTACAATAAGATATTATTGATTAGTATATAATAAAAATATTAGGAGTATCCATAATACAGGAAAGATATTTTTGTAGCTTTCCTGTATTTATTATATGAATATATATTTGAAATTTTAGTGGGTAAATTTGTTTGATAAATGTCCTGTCAATATTTAATAAAATACTTTGTAATTTGTATTATAATAAATAAAAATTATAAAAATTTTTAAAGTAGATGTACATAGGAAGTGATGAAGTGGATTATAAAGAAGCTAGAGAATATATACAATCAAAAGCTAAGTTTGGTAGTAATTTAGGGTTAGAAAGAACAGAAAAGCTTTTAGAGTTATTAGGAAATCCTCATAAAAGATTAAAATGTATACATATAGCGGGTACAAATGGAAAAGGTTCTACTACTGCAATGATTTCTGCAGTATTAAAAGAGTGCGGTTATAAAGTTGGAATGTACACATCACCTTACATAGAGGAATTTGAAGAAAGAATACAAATAAATGGAGAAAATATAGATAAAACAGATTTAAGTTATATTATAACTAAAATATCTGATGTAGTGGAAAAAGTAGAGAATATGGGATATGGAAATCCTACAGAATTTGAAATTATAACTGTTGCTATGTTTTATTATTTTTGTTTAAAAGAAGTAGATTTTGCAGTTATAGAAGTAGGGTTAGGAGGAAGGTTAGATTCTACTAATGTGTTAGATCCTATTTTAAGTATTATAACTTCTATAAGTTATGATCATATGAATATTTTAGGAGAAACATTAGAAGAAATAACTTATGAAAAAGCAGGAATAATAAAAAAAGCTCCTGTTATAATGTATCCTCAAAAAGAAGAATCAGAAAAAATTATAGAGAAAATATGTAAGGAAAAAAAGTCTGAACTTATAAAAGTAAATGATAATTTGATAAATGTAGAAATAGAATTATTAGAAAAAAATAAGGGGTTTCAAAATTTTAGATTAATAACTAAGAAAGATACCTATGACATATGTCTATCCTTATTAGGAGAGCATCAAATTAAAAATTGCATCGCAGTTATATTGGCTGTAGAAAAATTAATGAATTTAGGAATAAAAATAGAAAAAGTATCTATAATATCAGCTCTTAAAAAAGTTAAGTGGCCAGCTAGACTAGAAATAGTAAATAAAAATCCTTTAACGATATTAGATGGAGCTCATAATATAGATGGAATAAAAACTTTAAAGGATAATATAGGTAAATATTTTAAATATGATAAACTTATTTTAATATTGGGCATATTAAAAGATAAGCAGGTAGAAGAAATGATAAAAACCTTAGTACCATTGGCATATAAAATAATAACAGTAACACCACATAATGATAGAGCAGAAAGTTCAAAGGAATTAATGAATAGTGTATTGAAATATAATAAAAACTGTGAACATTTAGATGATTATAAAAAAGCTTATAGTAAAGCAAAAGAATATTGCCAAGAAGATGACATGATTTTAGTTTGTGGATCATTATATATGGTGGCAGATATGAGAAAATTAATAAGATTTTAATATAAAGGAAAGTATTTATTAGATACTTTCCTTATTTTGTTTTGCTTGTTGTAAAGCTTTAGATAATTGATCTGGACAGGAAGTATTTTTAGAACCACAAGTTATACCATTTAATCTTTTTATAGCGTCATCAATATCCATACCTTCGATTAGACTAGATAATCCTTTGAGATTACCATCACATCCTCCAACAAAATTAACTTTCATAACCTTATTATCTGAAATTTCAAAAGTTATTTTTTTTGAACAGACACCAGTAGGTGAATAAGTATACATATTATTATCTCCTTTCACTATTAAGTGTTAAATAATACAAATATTATTATATAACATAAAACTTTATTGCTCAACATAAAAGAGTTATCACCAAATTAGTTATTTTTAACATATTATATTATAGAGCGAGGGGTGATAAAATGAGGTATGTTTATGTATGCAATACATCTACAGATTGTATTTCTAAAGTTTGTATAGATAATTTTAAAGAAGAGAATAAAATAACTTTAAATAATGATATGTCTACTAGAATTGGACCTCATGGTATATGCGAATATAATGATAAATTGTTAGTAGCTAATAGTTATAGCAATTCCCTTTCTATAGTAGATGGAAAACTAGGAAGAGAAGTTGAAAATTATTTTATAGGAATGCATTGCAATGATGTAGTTGCATATGGAGATAAAGCCTATGTTATTTGTGGTGATTTAAATAATGTAACTATATTTGACATGGTAAAAAAGAAAATTTTAAAACAGATACCTTGTGGAGATTTACCACATAGCATAGTTATTGATAAACAAAATGAAATATTAATGATATCAAATATGGGGACAGATAATATAACATTAATAGATTGTAAAGGAGAAAACAGAGTAAAAAATATAAGAGTTGGATCTTATCCAACGAAGGCTGTTTTTACAGTAGATGGCAAATATATATTGGTATGTGAAAGTAATTTAGGTTCTGATTATAAAGGAAGTATAAGTATAATATCTAGGAAAAATTACAAACTTTTATATAGAATTCCTGTAGGAAATTCACCCGTTGATATGTGCGTTGATGAAAAATTATGTATAGTTTCTAATTTTGGAGATGGTACTATTAGCTTGATTGATATAAATTATTACGAAAAAATAAAAGATATAATTGTTGGTGGCATGCCTAGAGGAGTGTGTAAAATAAAGGATAATATTTATGTAGGAGATAATTACAAAAATTTATTTTTAAAAATAAATATTAGAAATAATAGTAAAAAATCTATACCTATAGGTGGGGAACCTACAGGTATTTTAGTATTATAATATTAATTTTCATCTTTTTCTTTTAAAATACGTAATATTTGTGAATACATCGTAGTAGAATTTTTTTTCCATTTAGCGCATATTTCCTTTGCTTCTTTATTTGAATTTACAGATAATTTTATATCCATTAATAAGAAGTTATTTTCAGTGGCTCTGAGACTTACAAGAAAATTATCTTTATTTTCTAGAGTATAATCAGCCATGATATTAACTTCTTTTTTTATTAAATTCAATCTAGAATCTAAATAATCATTTATAGATTGAATTTTATCTTCACTAATTCTATCTTTAAACATTGATAAAACACGATTACCTTTTTCTGTAATCATTATTTTATGTTGATCTGTATTTTTAATAAAACCAGAAGACGCAAGTTCAGATAGATATTGTTGCAATGTAAAGTAGTTAATTAGATTATTTTCTAATATAATTTCAGTTATTTTATTATTAGAGATAGAAAGGTCTAATCTATTAAATACATAAAGAATCAGCAATTTATTTTCAGCTAATTCTAAAGCATCATCAAACATCAAATTTCCTCCCCAAAGTTTAGTTAAAATAATTTATATATAATTATATCATAAAAATTAAATGTAAATTACTTTAAATATATAAAAAATAATTATTTAATGCATATAAAAAAATATATTTTATATAAATAAACATGAAGAAATATTTAATTTGGGGGATTGAAATGAAGGATAAATTTAAAAAGAGGATGATATTTTCTTTACTGTTCTTAGTTTTAGCTATAAGCATTTCTTTTTTTATTAATATTGGAGGGAAAAATGTTTTATTAAGCATTAAGAAGAAAGTACCAATATATAGAGTTGATACAAAAGAAAATAAAATATCTCTTACTTTTGATGTTAGTAGAGGGGAGGAATATATAGATAAAATATTAGATGTTCTAGATAAAAATGATGTCAAAGCTACATTTTTTTTAGTGGGAGATTGGATAGAACAAAATCCAGATAAAGTAAAAGAAATTTATGAAAAAGGTCATGAAATAGGAAACCACTCACATAGTCATCCTAATATGAGTGTAATATCTAAGGAGAGAATAATAAAAGATATAAATATTAATGATGCTAATATAAGAAAAATAACTGGAGAAGGAACTAAATTATTTAGATTTCCATCTGGGAGTTATAGCGGTGAGGCAGTGGATACAGTAAATGGAATGGGATTATATGCTATACAATGGGATGTAGATAGTATTGATTGGAAGGAAGAAGGAGCAGATTTAGAATATAAAAGAGTTATAAAAGAAACTAAACCTGGTTCTATATTACTTTTCCATAATACGGCTAAATATACTCCAGAGAATTTACCACGGATGATTAAAGAATTAAGAGAAAGGGGATTTGAATTCGTAAAGGTAGGGGATTTAATATACAAAGAAAATTATTATATAGATTCAGCAGGAGTACAAAAAAAGAATTAAAGTTTAAATTATAAAATGAAGGAATATTTAAAAAGATATAGAAACAGTAGTATAGGTGTAATATTTTTACTAAAGAGGGTGATTATCACACAAAAGATATAATATTATGATAAATTAATAATAAGATTACAGGAGAATAAAATATTGTAAACTGAAGAAAATAACTAAGAATAGTTATTTTCTTCAGGGGTGTGTAAAATGGGAAAAATTTGTATATATTCAGAAGATGAAAATTTTGTAAGACATATTTGTAACATGATAAAAATATTAGATTTAGATTTGGATTATTCAGAGAAAAACACTATAGAAAATAGTGAATACATAGTAATAAACAGAGATATTAATTTTGAATGTGATGGAATAGATTGTGAATATTGTTTTATAAACATGGATTTATTTAAAAATAAAAATCTAGATATAAAAGGTGTTACTATAACTTATGGATTAGGAAATAAGAACACTATTACTTTGTCTAGTTTGGAACAAGAAAATATAGGAATTGTTTATTGTGTTCAAAGATATATAAGCATGTATAATGAAAATATAATAGAGCCACAAGAAATACCATTAAATATTTATTATGAAAATGAAAGTTATCTTTATGCTTATATGGTTATTATAACTATTGCTTTGATACAAGGAGTAAAAATTTCTAAAATAGAGAGTAAAATAATTGATTCTACAAATAAATTTTAAACTTTATAGCATATTTTAGATATATAAATAATAAATATATGTTGTATGAATGAATTGAAACTAAGGGAAAGAGGGGTTATGATGGACAATTTAATGTTAAACAATAAAATTTATTTAGAGGGAACGGTGGTTGAAGATTTACAGTTCAGTCACGAAATGTACGGAGAAGGATTTTATAATTTTAAGATGGAAGTTAAAAGATTAAGCGAGGTATCAGATATATTAAATGTAACTGTATCTGAAAGATTATTAGCAGATATGGAATTAAAAGTAGGAATGGAGATTATAGTAGAAGGTCAGCTAAGATCTTACAATAAATTTGTAGATGGAAGTAATAGACTTATATTAACTGTATTTGCTAGAAATATAGAATATTGTATTGAAAAAAGCAAGAATCCTAATGAAATATTTTTAGATGGCTATATATGTAAGGAACCTATATATAGGACAACTCCTTTTGGTAGAGAAATTGCTGATTTATTATTAGCAGTAAATAGACCTTATAATAAGTCAGATTATATTCCTAATATATCATGGGGAAGAAATGCTAGATTTTGTAAAACATTACAAGTAGGAGATAATATAAGAGTTTGGGGAAGGTTACAAAGCAGATATTATCAAAAGAGAATTTCAGAAGATAAAACTATTACTAAAGTAGCTTATGAAGTATCAATATCTAAGATGGAAAAAGTAGAAGATGAAAAAGAAGAGAAAAATGAGTATGAAGAAAGTTATGATATGGACAATATAAAAGAAAAACATGCATAAAAAAGTATGTACAACTTTTTAGTTGTACATACTTTTTTAGTATATTTAAGTAGTTAATAAAATTATACTTTAAATTAAAAGATAGTGTTGATATTAAACATTAGAAATTTATTTTCTTAAGTCATCTAAAAGTTTAGTTTTATCTTTAGTTTTTACATCTACTTCTTTTATTATTTTAGCTGGAGTACCAGCAACTACTACATTTTCTGGTACATCAGTAGTAACTATAGATCCTGCTGCAACTACAGAACCTTTACCGATTTTTACTCCTTCTAAGATTACTGAATTAGCACCTATTATAACATTATCTTCAATGATACAAGGATCACTACTAGGTGGTTCTAAAACACCTGCAACTACAGCACCAGCACCTAAATGTACATTTTTGCCAAGTTTTCCTCTAGCGCCAACCACAGCGTTCATATCTACCATAGTGCCTTCTCCTATTTCAGCTCCTATATTTATAACAGCACCCATCATAATAACAGCATTATCACCTATTATAACTTTGTCTCTTATTATGGCACCTGGTTCTATTCTAGCGTTTATTTTAAGCATATCAACTAAAGGAATTGCAGATTTTCTTCTATCTTGTTCTATTCTACAATTTTTTATTTTTTCTTTATTTTCTTCTATAATAGCTAATATTGCTTCTGATTCTCCAAATAATATATATAAATTCCCACTATTAAATTTTTCTATATTTTTAAAATCACAGTTTGAAAGATCTCCTTCTATGTAAGCTTTTATAGGAGTTGATTTTTTTGCTTCTTTTATGTATCTAGCTATTTCATATGGATCTGTTAAATTATAACTCATTCTCTTTCCTCCTTATTTTATAATAACACTATTATAATAAATATTAATGTTTAAATAAAGGGGGTATTTAATATACATGAAAATAATAGTAAAATAATAGTATAATGAGTAGAAATAAAGGTGGTAATTTTTAATGGATTATATAAAAAATCAAGAAATTATATCGAGAAAAGTTCAAAATATAGAAATTTCTGGAATAAGAAGGTTTTTTAATAAGGTTTCAAATTATAAAGATGTTATTTCACTAACTTTAGGACAACCGGATTTTAAAGTGCCAAGAGGAATAAAAGAGGAATTAGTAAAAGCAATAGAAGAAGACAAAACAACTTATACATCTAATTCAGGATTAAGAGAGTTAAGATTAGAAATAGAAAAATATCTTAAAACTATGAATATTAACTATAATGCAGAAGAAATATGTGTAACAGTAGGTGGAAGTGAAGGCTTAATGTGTGTATTTTCTACATTATTAAATGAAAAGGATAAGGTTTTAATACCAACACCTGCATATCCAGCTTATGAAAGTTGTGTAAAACTGTTGGGAGGAACAGTTTTAAATTATAAATTAAAAGATGATTTTTCTATAGACTTTTCATACTTAGAAAATATAATAAAAGAGGAAAAGCCTAAAGTTATGGTGTTATCTTATCCATCAAACCCTACAGGGGCTGTACTTTCCAAAGAAGAAAATTATAAGTTATATAAAATAATAAAAGAAAATAATATTATTGTAATAAGTGATGAAATATATAGCTCATTATGTTTTGAAGAAAATTATTATTCCATAGCTCAGTATAAAGATATAAAAGATAAAGTTATATTGGTAAGCGGATTTTCAAAGATGTTTTCAATGACTGGTCTTAGAATAGGATATGTTTGTGCAAAAGATGAATTTATAAATTCTATAATAAAAGTTCATCAATATAATGTATCTTGTGCCCCTTCTATATGTCAGTGGGGAGCCTATGCAGGATTAAAATATTGTATGGAAGATGTAGCCTATATGAAAGAGGAGTTTATAAAAAGAAGAGATTTTGTATATGATAGATTAAAGTATATGGGTATAAATACATATCTTCCTAAAGGTGCATTTTATATATTTCCTTCTATAAAAAAATATAATATGACTAGCGAAGAGTTTTGCGAAAGGCTTTTAAAGGAAGCTAAGGTAGCTGTAGTTCCTGGTTCGGCTTTTGGAGAAAAGGGAGAAGGATATATTAGAATATCTTATGCTTATAGCATGGAAGAGTTAAATGAGGCACTAAATAGAATGGAAGCATGGCTTAACACTCTTTAAAGATTGAGAATTAAAACAAGAAATACTTTTAGTCAATAGATATCTATAAAAATAAAGTATTCTGATTATTTTTATAGATATCTATTTTCTCCAAAAGTATTTCTTGTTTTAATACCTTTAAAGGTTGTTATGATAATTTCCTACTGAGAGAAAACAGATTAAAGATGATTTTGCTCCACTTCTTTACACAAGATATTTAATTATAGAGCTGCTTGTATTACGTTATCCATGTTGTATAAGCCAGCTTCTTTTCCACTCATAAATAAACAAGCGTTTAATGCGCCTACAGCAAATACTTCCCTAGATAAAGCTGTATGCTTGATTTCTATGGTTTCCCCAGCACCAGCAAATATAACATCATGTTCACCTACTATAGTACCACCTCTTATAGCATGCATACCTATTTCATCATGAGTTCTCTTTGAACTACCTTCTCTTCCATAAATATATTTAGTATCTTCTTTTATGGAATTCTTTATAGTATCTCCTAAAAGAATAGCAGTTCCACTTGGAGCATCTACTTTTTGGTTATGATGTTTCTCTATTATTTCTATATCAAAGTTTTTATACATAAAAGCACTTATGTTTTTTAATATATTGTTGACTATATTAATACCTATAGACATATTAGCAGATCTAAAAACAGGTATTTTTTTTGAGGTTTCTTCTATAAGTTTTATTTCTTCCTCAGAAAAGCCTGTAGTACATATTATTATAGGCATATTTTTTGAAGTAGCAAAATTTAATAATCCTTTCAATGCATCAGGTCTTGAAAAATCTAATATAACATCAGCTTCTACATTGCATTCATTTATATTATTAAAAATAGGAAATGAAGAATTTTCATTTTTCTTATCTATACCTGCTACAATTTTTAAATTAGAATAATTTTGTGCTAAATCACATATAACTTTACCCATTTTTCCATTACAACCGTTTAATATAACTTTTACCATTCAAAAGCCTCCTCTAAAAATATTATATAGACAAAATTTTTGGATTTATATGGAGTTTTACTCCTATTAAAGGTCAAAATTTGTTGAATGTTTGTATACATTGCTAACTTTTACTCTGATTTTTTATAAGATAAGAGTATCAGAGCTATTGTTATAAGATAGTTTGTGTTTGTTTTTTTATTGAATAATTTTAATAGTAAAGTGTAGAGGAAAACTCTACACTTTATATTATATTACAGTAAGTTATAAGCTTTTAATTCTTTTTTTAATACTTCTAGATTATTATTGCTCATTTCGCATAAAGGAAGTCTCAAGTTTCCTACTTTCATATCCATAAGATTCATTGCTGTTTTTACAGGTATAGGATTTGTTTCTATAAATAAAGCATTAGTAAGAGCTAAAGAATCTAATTGAATTTTTAAAGCTTCATTAACTTTTCCATTGAAATACAATTCACACATATTATGAACATCTTCTGGAATTATATTAGCTAATACAGAAATGACACCTATTCCACCAAGAGATAGTATAGGAATTATTTGATCATCATTTCCAGAGTATATATCTAACTTATCACCACATAGAGCTTTAATTTGAGCTATTTGGCTTATGTTTCCACTAGCTTCTTTTACAGCTACTATATTTTTATCTTCGCACAATTCTTTCAAAGTTGCAGGGGTTATATTAAGTCCTGTTCTTCCAGGAACATTATATATAATTATAGGAGTATTAACGGCATTAGAAACAGCTTTAAAATGCTTAATTAATCCTTTTTGTGTTGTTTTATTATAATATGGAGTTATTACTAATAAGCCATCTACTCCTATATTTTCTGCCCATTTGCTCATAGCTATTGCAGAAGCGGTATTATTACTACCTGTTCCAGCTATAACAGGAATTCTTTTATTTACTTTATCTACTACAAATTTAATAGTTTCTTTTTTTTCTGTTTCAGTCATAGTAGTTGCTTCTCCAGTGGTTCCGCAAACTATTATAGCATCAGTTTTAGATTTTATATGCCATTCTATTAGATTGGAAAGCTCATCAAAGTTTACTCCTGTTTCATTAAAAGGTGTTACTATAGCTACTCCAGAACCCTTAAAAATACTCATAAAAATACCTCCTAAAGTTTATTTACTTACTTTTTATTATATGCTCGGATATTTGAATTGCGTTAAGTGCAGCCCCTTTTCTAATATTATCTGCTACTACCCATAAATTCAACCCATTATCTACACTAAAATCTCTTCTTATTCTTCCTACATAAACTTCATCATGACCAGCTACATCAATAGGCATTGGATAAACTAAATTATCTATATCATCTTTAAGTATAATGCCTTCAGTATTTTTGTACATTTGAAATATATCTTTTAATTCAAATGATTTCTCAAGTTCCACATTTATACTTTCGCTATGTCCATGGAATACAGGTACTCTAGCTGTGGTTGCTGTTATTTTTAGGTTATCATCATGAAGTATTTTTTTAGTTTCATCAATCATTTTCATTTCTTCTTTTGTGTATCCATTTTCTAGGAATACATCTATATGTGGTAAAATATTTCCTGCAATAGCATAAGGGAATTTTTTAGGAGCTTCTCCTGTATAACCGTTTTTAAGATCATTAAAACCACCTAGACCAGCACCAGATACAGCTTGGTAAGTTGAATATACTATTCTTTTAATTTTATATTTATCATGAAGTGGTTTTAAAGCTACTAAAGCTTGTATAGTTGAACAATTTGGATTTGCAATTATACCTTTATTCCATTTTATATCTTCAGCATTTACTTCGGGAACAACTAAAGGAACTTCTGGATCCATTCTCCAAGCACTGCTGTTATCAATTACTGTAGCACCATATTTAACAAAAACAGGTGCAAAATTTTTACTTATATCTCCACCAGCAGAAAATAATGCAAAATCTATTTTTTTATTTTTTATATTGTCTTCTTTTAATTCTTCTACTAATATTTCAGAAGTTTTAAATTTTAAGGTTTTACCTGCAGATCTTTTAGATGCGAAAAAATAGATGTTTTCAATAGGAAAGTTTCTATTTTCTAAAATCTCTATAAATTTTCTTCCTACCATTCCAGTAGCCCCTACTACCGCTACATTATAATTCATAACATATACCTCCCAAATGAATATTAAATAATCATGTAATTATTATAGTTAATAATATTATATAACTGATTAGGTAAAAAATATATAGAATTTTTGTTATATAGAAATAAATAAAAATTCATTATTTAATTTATTTATAAAATTTAAATTTAATTGTTCAAAATACAGCACAAAAGTGGACTTTTTATTTAAGAGATTATGAATGGTCAGATAGGAAAAAGGTTACTGCAAAGGATTTTGAATATGGAATAAAAAGAACCTTAGATCCTAAAACTGCATCAGAATATGCATACTTATTATCTCCAATAAAAAATGCTGATAAGTATAATGCAGGAAAGGTAGAAGTTGAAGAAGTTGGAGTAAAAGCTTTAGATGATAAAACTTTAGAAATAACATTAGAAAGACGATGTGCATATTTCTTAAAAATAACGTATTTTAAACTTATGATGCCACAAAGGCAGGATATAGTTGAAAAATATGGAGAAAAGTATGGTACAGAAGATTCTAATATGGTATTTTGTGGACCTTTCAAAATAAAGGAATGGATTCATGCAACCAAAATAGAATTAGTTAAAAATGAAAAGTATTGGGATGCTAAATCTGTAAAATTGAATAATGTTCATATGAAAATTATAAATAATGAAGCTGCTAGAATGCAAGAGCTTTTAAATGGAGGAATAGACTTTAGTAATGTCCAAAAGCCTGAATGGAAAGAAAAAATTTAAAAAAACTGGAAAATTTGAAGTTAAGAAGGTTATTGAACCAGCAACAAATATTGAGTTTTTTAATCAAAATGTTAAGTTATTTAGCAATGATAAAGTAAGAAAAGCTTTTTCTTTAGCAGTTAACAGAGAAGAGGTTTCAAAAACTTTATTTAAAAACGATTTTACACCAGCATATGGATTTGTTCCAACTTCATTACAAATAGGAGATAAAGAATTTAGAAAAGAGGTTAAAGAAGAACCAGTTAAGAAATTGAAAGAAGAAAATAAAGATCCAAAGAAACTTTTAATTGAAGGATTAAAAGAATTAGAAATGGATCCAGATCCAAGTAAAATAACAGTAAATTATTTAGCAGGTTCTATAAGTGATCAACAAAAAGAAATTTGTGAGTTTTCCCAAGAAATGTATCAAAAAGCTTTGGGGATCAAAGTAAATATAGAATATGTTCAATGCCAGTATATATGAAGAGAATAAATAATGCAGAATATGAAATTACATCTATGTCTTGGACTGGAGACTATAATGATCCTATGACAGAGTTTGATTTATGGATGAGTGGATCTAAAGTACTTCCAACAAATTGGTCAAATAAAAAATATGATGAATTAATTAAAAAGGCTGCATCATTACCAGAAGAAAAAAATGATGAAAAATTAAAATTATTTAAAGAGGCTGAAAATATATTGTTGTATGAAGATGCTACAGTAGTACCAACAGTTTATAGAGCTAGAAATATTTATCAAAGAAAATATGTAAAGGGAATAATGGTTCCACAATTTGGTTCTTTATATGATATTAAATATAAGAAGGTAGGGAGTAGTTATAGTTGTGGCAGCAGAGTCTTTTGATGGCTCTGCTCTTACTATAAATTACATAAAAATTTATTGGAGGTATAAAAATGTTTAGATATATCTTAAAAAGATTAGGATATATGTTATTAACCTTATGGATAGTAATAACTATAACTTTTGTATTAATGCATGCTATACCAGGATATCCATTAGCATCTAGTGCAAAAAGATTACCGCCGCAGATAAGAGCTAATTATTATGCTAAGTATGGATTGGATAAACCTTTGATAACACAATATACAGTTTATATAAAAAATTTATTAAAAGGAGATTTAGAGGATTCTGTAGCTTTTGCAGGAAGAAGTGTAAATACAGTTATAAAAGATGGATTGCCAGCGTCAGCACGAATAGGAATTCAAGCGGTTTTTTTAGGGTTTGTATTAGGAATAACCTTAGGAGTTATAGCAGCTTTCAAAAGGAATAAATGGCCAGATTATTTAGTAATGTTTTTAGCATTAATTGGTGTTTCTATACTAAGTTTTGTTTTTGCAGCATTACTTCAATATACATTTACAGTTAAACTAATGATATTACCAACTACTGGTTGGGGTAGCATAAAGCATACTATACTGCCAACTATAGCTTTAAGTTTAAGCCCTTTAGCTATATATGCAAGATATATGAGAAATGAATGTTTAGATGTTTTAGGACAAGATTATATATTAACAGCAAAAGCAAAAGGTGTATCAAAGGTTTCTTTAGTTTGGAAACATATAATAAGAAACGCTATCCTTCCTAGTATCACTATATTATGACCTCAAATAGCAACTATATTAACAGGATCTTTTGTTATTGAAAGCATATATGGCATACCTGGATTAGGAAGCTCTTTTGTAGGAGCTGTAAATAATATGGACTATTCTATGATTATGGGACTTACTGTATTTATGGCAGCTCTTTATATATTCTCTTTATTAATTGTAGATATATTATATGGGATTATAGATCCAAGAATTAGGATTACAAGTTCAAAATAATAAGGGGGAAGAAAAATGGCTGAAATAAGTAAAGATAAGTTTGAAATAATAGGCATAGATAAAAATGCATCAAATTAAATAAATAGACCTAATATAACTTACTTTCAAGATGCTTGGAGAAGGTTAAAGCAAAATAAGGTAGCAATAGGTTCACTAATCCTGCTTATATTAATAGCTGTAATGACAATAATAGGACCTCATTTGACTCCATATAAATATTGGACTACAGATTCTACTATTGTAAATATGGCTCCTAATTCAGAACACTGGTTTGGAACAGACATGCTAGGCAGAGATTTGTTTGCTAGAGTATGGAAAGGCGGAAGGATTTCAATAATAATAGGAATTTTAGGAACTATTATAGAAGTGACAATTGGAGTTATATATGGCGGGATAGCTGGTTATTTTGGTGGTATTGTTGATGATGTAATGATGAGAATAGTAGAGATATTGTTAAGTGTGCCATATTTAATAGTTGTTATTATAATTTCCCTTATATTAGGTAAAGGTGTTATATCTTTAGTAATAGCTATGACTATAACTGGATGGTGTGGAATGGCTAGAATAATAAGAGGACAAATTTTACAAATAAGAGAGCAAGAGTATGTATTAGCAGCACAAGCTTTAGGAGCTAGTCCTTCTAGAATAATAAAGAAGCACTTACTACCTAATACTATAGTAATATTAATTGTTAATATTACTATAGATGTTCCATCTTTTATATTTGGAGAAGCTTTTTTAAGTTATATAGGATTAGGTATTCAATCACTAAATACTAGTTGGGGTTCTTTAGCATCAGCTGCATAGCCTAATTTAATGTTTTATCCTTATCAATTATTTTTCCCAGATTTGTTTATAAGTTTGACTATGTTATCATTTAATTTATTAGGGGATGGATTAAGAGATGCTCTTGATTCTAAGATGCGTCAATAAAGGAGGGGAATATAATGGAGAAAATACTAGAGGTTAAAGATTTAAAAGTATCTTATCATACTTATGCAGGAGAAGTTCAATCAGTTAGAGGAGTAAATTTTTATCTTAATGAGGGTGAAACTCTTGCTATTGTTGGAGAATCAGGATGTGGAAAAACTGTTACAGCCAAAGCTATAATGAAATTAATACAGGAGCCACCGGGAGAAATTAAAAAAGGATCAAAAATAATTTTTAATGGGAAAAATATTTTAAATATGAAAGAACAGGAGTTAAGACAATTAAGAGGATCTGATATAAGTATGATATTTCAAGATCCTATGACTTCTCTTAATCCTACAATGAAAGTTGGGAAACAAATAGCTGAAAGTTTAGTTATTCATAGAAAAATGAACAAAACAGAAGCATTAAAAGAAGCTATTAAGATATTGGAGTTAGTTAACATACCTAATCCTGAAAAAAGAGCTAATCAATATCCCCATGAATTTTCAGGAGGTATGAGGCAAAGAGCTATGATAGCTATAGCATTAGCTTGTGATCCCAAAATACTTATAGCAGATGAACCTACTACAGCATTAGATGTAACGATTCAAGCTCAGATAATGGATCTTATAGGAGATTTACAAAAAAAATTAAATACATCAGTTATAATGATAACTCACGATTTAGGGGTAGTGGCAGATACAGCTCATAGAATACAAGTTATGTATGCAGGGCAAATCATAGAAAGAGGAAGTACAGATGAAATATTTTATAATCCTAAACATCCTTATACTTTAGCATTACTCCAATCAGTACCAAGATTAGATACAAAGCATAAAGGAAAACTATATTCTTTAGAGGGGACTCCTCCAAATTTGATTAGACCTCCGAAAGGATGCCCTTTTGCATCAAGGTGTGAGCAGTGCATGAAAATATGTAAAGAGCAAATGCCTAAAGTAACAGAAATTACAGATACACATAAGGTATGTTGTTGGTTACAACATCCTATGGCACCTAAAGGCTACGATTCTTTTTTATCTGGGGGTGAGGAATAATGGATAAAGAAAATTTAATAGAAGTTAGAAATTTAAAAAAATATTTTAAAGTTGGAAAAAATGCTATTTTAAAAGCAGTAGATGGTGTAAGTTTTGATATAAGAAAAGGAGAAACTTTAGGTCTAGTTGGAGAATCGGGTTGTGGAAAGACTACTTGTGGCAGAACTATATTAGGTTTATATGAACCTACAGAGGGTGAAGTTAGATTTGAAGGTAAAGATATTCATAGGTTTAGTAAAAAAGAAAAAAGAGAGTTTACAAAAGAAGCACAAATAATTTTCCAAGACCCTTACGCTTCTTTAAATCCGAGAATGACAGTAGCTGATATAATAGGAGAAGGTATAGATATTCATGGAATTTGTACAGGAGAAGAAAGGCTTAATAAAATATATGAATTATTAAATTTGGTTGGATTAAACAAAGAACATGCTTCTAGATTTCCACATGAATTTTCAGGGGGACAAAGGCAGAGAATTGGAATAGCAAGAGCTTTAGCTATAAAGCCTAAGTTTATAGTTTGTGATGAACCCATATCAGCTTTAGATGTATCTATACAAGCACAAGTTGTAAATTTGCTTATAGATCTTCAAAATAAATTAGGTCTTACTTATTTGTTTATAGCTCATGATCTTTCTATGGTGAGACATATATCTGACAGGGTAGGAGTGATGTATCTTGGCAATGTAGTAGAGTTGGCTAATAGTCAAGAATTATATGAAAATCCAATTCACTCTTATACTAAGGCTTTGTTGTCTGCTATACCTATTCCAGATCCTAATCATGGAAAAAGTAAAGAAAGAATAATGTTACAAGGAGAGGTACCAAGTCCTATAAATCCTAAACCAGGATGCAAGTTTGCATCAAGATGTAAATATGCGAAGGAAATCTGTAAAAAAGAAACTCCAAAACTTAAAGAAATAGAAAAAGATCATTTTATAGCGTGCCATTTATTTGATTAGTAAATGTTTATTTAATGACTGTTGATTTTAATACTATAATTGTTTAAAGTGAAATTAAATAATAAATAAACACTATGCTAGAAAGAAGATGAAAGTTTAACCTCTTTTGATAATGGTATAAAATCCCCCTACAAGGCAAATAATAATGATAACAAATTATTTGTATGGAGGGATATAAATGACGAAAACTCCTTTAAAAAAAGTAATAAAATCTAAGATTAAAGCTAATAAGGAGCTTACTAAAGAAGAAAAATTAAGGGAGAAAATGAAGTATGAAATAGCGACAGAACTTGGCTTAAAAGATAAAGTAGATAAATTAGGGTGGGGAGGACTAACCTCAGAAGAAACAGGAAGAATAGGGGGAATAATGACTAAGAGAAAAAAAGAACTTAAACTTCCTAAGAATGAAGAAATTTTAAAGATGAGTGAAGATAAAAATAATATTTAACAAAATATTATTCTATTGACTTACCTAATGAAAGTATATAATATTTATTAGGTAAGTATATTTTTTATAATTTAAGGAGAGTTTAAGCTATGGAATGTTATAGAGAATTTGCCCACATATATGATGAACTTATAAATGAGGATATAGATTATAAAAAATGGGCTAAAACTATAACAAATATATGTGATGAGTTTAATTTAAATAAAGTAGATTATTTAGATTTAGCTTGTGGCACTGGAAATTTGACAATTGAAATAGCAACATATTTTAAAAATATATGGGCAGTAGATCTTTCTTATGATATGTTAACAGAAGCTGAAAATAAATTTAGAGAAAATAATATAAAAAGTAAATTGGTATGCCAAAATATATGTAATTTAAAATTAAACAAAACATTTAATCTAATAACTTGTTGTTTAGATGGTATAAATTATATTTTAGAAAAAAAAGCATTAAGTAATATGTTTAAAAATGTATATGACCATTTAAAAGAGGATGGGTTATTTATATTTGATATAAATTCTTATTATAAATTAAATAATATTTTAGGAAATAACCTTTTTAGTTATGATGATGATGAAATTACATATATATGGAGAAATTCTATAAAAGATAATATTACTAAAATGGATATTACATTTTTTATAAGAGAAGATGAAAATAATTATATAAGATTTGATGAAGTACATAAGGAAAGAGCATACAAAGAAGAAGAAATAGAAAAGATTATATCAGATAATGGATTTAAAATACTAAGGATATTAGATAATTATGAAAATAAAGAAATTAATGACAAGACAGAAAGAATAGTTTATATATTGACTAAATAGTTTTAAAACAAGATTTATGAAGGTTAGGTGATTTTGCATGAAAGATAAATTAGTAAGAGCTATTGCTAAAGATGGACAGGTAAGGATAATAGGAGCTATAACAACAGAATTAGTTAATGAAGGAGTAAAATTACATAATTGTGCTCCAACAGCAGCTGCTGCTTTAGGAAGAATGCTTACGGCTGGTGCTTTAATGGGAACTACATTAAAATCAGATAATGAAACTTTAACATTACAAATTCATGGTGGTGGTATTGCTAAAGGGATTGTAGTTACAGCTTACGCAGATGGTCATGTTAAAGGATATATGGGTAATCCAACAGCGGATAAGGAACTAAACAATAAAGGTAAATTAGATGTAAGTGGGATTATTGGGAAAAATGGTAATCTATTAGTTATAAGAGATATGGGGTTAAAAGAGCCTTATGTAGGTCAAGTTCCTATATATACTGGAGAGATAGCAGAAGATTTAGCTTATTATTATACAGTATCAGAACAAACACCTTCAGCAGTAGGATTAGGTGTATTAGTAGATAAGGATTTATCTATAAAATCAGCTGGTGGATTTATAATACAAATGATGCCTGATGCAGATGAAATGCTAGCAGATTTAATAAGTTATAGATTAGAAGAAATACCTTCTATTACAGAAATGATTTCAAAGGGAATGACAATAGAAGAGATATTGGAATATATATTTGAGGATATGGATTTAAACATATTAGAAAGTATAGAACCCCAATATAGATGTGATTGTTCTCGTGAAAGAGTAGAGAGAGCTCTTGCAAGTGTAGGAGAAAAAGATTTAAAAGAAATATATGACGAAGGCAAAGAGGAAGAATTAAGATGCCATTTTTGTAATAAATCATATATATTTACTCATGAACAAATAGGAAAATTATTAAAAGAAAGTACGAACAATAAATAGTAAAATTATTAAAATATTTGCGACTTCTCTTGAAAGGAATATTCTTAAGTAATATAATGTTTATATAATTATTCTAAATTATTTGTAATAAAAATTAAGAAATTTAACTATATTATATTTATCATTTCAAGATTGTATTTGTAAATAGAGTATAAAGGTATATTTTAAGGGGAGTTGCTCAAATGAAGCTATTAAATGAAACAGTAAAAAATATACATCCATTATATAAACAGGCTATGAAAAATGCTTGGAAAAGGATGGACAAATTAAGTAAGCCCATAGGTAGCTTAGGGCAATTAGAAGAAATAGCGGTAAGAATTGCAGGAATAACTGGTAAAGTAAAAAATAAAGTCAACAAAAAAATAACTGTAATAATGTGTTCAGATAATGGAGTATGGGAAGAAGGAGTAAGCGCATGCCCCTTAGAACTAACAGCTTTAATAACTAACAATTATACAAAAGGATTTACAGGTATAGGTGTGTTGTCTAGCTTTGCAAATTCAGAAATATGTGTAGTAGATGTTGGAGTAAAAACGGATTTTAATAATCCTAAAATAATTAATAAAAAGATAGCATATGGAACTAAAAATATGGCTAAAGAACCTGCTATGACTAGAGAAGAAACTATTAGAGCTATTGAAGTAGGTATAGAAATGGTAGACAAGCTAGTAGCTGAAGGTTACAATTTGTTTGGCACAGGTGAGGCTGGAATGTGTAATACTTCTACTAGTGCAGCTGTAATTAGTGTTCTTTTGGATATAGATTCAGATTTAGTTGTTGGAAAAGGGTCTGGACTTACAGAAGAACAATTTGAAAATAAAAAAAGAGTAATAAAAAATTCTATAAAATTAAATAATCCTAATAAAGAGGATGCTATAGATGTGTTGTCAAAGGTTGGTGGATTTGATATAGCTGGACTTTGCGGATGTTTTTTAGGAGCAGCTAAAAATAGAGTTCCTATAGTCATTGATGGAATAATATCTTATGCTGCAGCTTTATGTGCGTATAAGATATGTGGTGATGTTAAAGATTTTATGTTTCCATCTCATTTGCCGGTGGAGCCAGGTGCTGAATATGCGGTTAAAGAATTAGAATTGAATCCAAACTTAAATTTGGAAATGAGACTAGGAGAAGGAACTGGTTGTCCTCTTGAATTTTTAATAATAGAGGCTGCATTAAATATTATGAGAGATATGTATACTATGGAAGAAGCAAACATACATAATAATGAGTTTTTCGTAGATATTAGAAAAGATAAGTAGAATAAGCTGGATATTTCATTATCAAATGAAAAAATATATTGACAAAATTTATTTGTATTAGTATAATATAAAATGTATTAAGAATCATGATATATAAATTTTATGGGCGCATAGCTCAGCTGGGAGAGCATCTGCCTTACAAGCAGGGGGTCACAGGTTCGAGCCCTGTTGTGCCCACCATTAATATATGGCCCAGTGGCTCAGTTGGTTAGAGTGCCGGCCTGTCACGCCGGAGGTCGAGGGTTCGAGCCCCTTCTGGGTCGCCATAATATGCTGGCATGGCTCAATTGGCAGAGCAGCTGACTTGTAATCAGCAGGTTGTAGGTTCAAGTCCTATTGCCAGCTCCATTTTAAAGAACTATGTGCTTTCAAAAGTGATTGTATATAGTTTTTATTATTTATTATACATATAAAATAAAGTAGCTAGATTTCTAGCTACTTTATTTATTTTGTATGTTTTTTTGTATTCTTATATCATCACAATAAAATTTAAATAATGTAAAATTTCCAAGAAGTCGTGAGGATATTCTCTCAGAGTAATTTTTTAAAATTGATTCTATACTATAGTTTGATGATATTATCATTTTTTTTCTTAAAAGAAGTTTTTTATTTATGAAATTAAATAGCTCTACTTTTGAAAACTCATTTATTGATTCTGTACCTAAATCATCTATTATAAGTAAATCACAGTTAATAAGAATATCTTCTAAGTGGTTATCATTGTTGAATTTAATAGATCTCAAGTTTTGTATTAATTCATCAGCGGTTCTATAAACTACAAAATTACCTCTATCTAAAAGTTCTTTGGCGATACAATTAGATAAAAATGTTTTACCTGTACCTGCAGTACCAATAAACATAAAATTTTCATCTGTATTATTAAAGTTTTCTATAAAATGCCACATTTTATTTAAGATTTTTTCTATATTTTTCCGTGGTGTATCAGAATGAAAATCTGTTTTTTCATTAGAGAAGTATTCAAAGTTAAAATTACTAAAATTGTTTGTTTTAAGTAGATGTTTTAAATCTGAATTTTTGTAATATAGCTTTATTAATTTTTGCTTATAACAGGAACATTTTTTATTATTTACAAAACCTGTATCTTTACACTTATTACAATTATAGTGCATTTCTAGAAAGTTCATATCATATCCATTACTAACAAGAAGTTCAGATTTTTTTACTCTTAAGTCAGTTATTTTATTTTTTACTATATTAACATATTCTTCTGATTTTTCAGGATTTTTCAATATGTTTATAGACATTTCTATGGAAAGTTTAGCTATTTCTTCTTCAATTTCTAATACACTAGGTAATTTTTCTTTTATTTCTTTTCTTCTATTTTTTAGTGCTAAAGATTCTTTTTCTCTAATTTTTTCATATTCCTTTAGGATTTCTGATTTATAACCTTTAATCATTGTTATCCCATCCTAATAATTTTTTTTCTAGTTCTTCAAAATCATAATTTCTTTGTTCAAAATCATTAAACTTGTCTTTTTTAACAGGAGTACTGTAATTTTTATTTTCTTTTTTATATGTTTTTTTATTATTATCTTTTAATGCAACATCCTGTAAGGTTTTTAATCCATCTTTATACCAACTACTTAATATACCATCAATATATTTAAAGTCTCCTTTATTTATTCTTTGAAAGCAAATATCACAAGCTTTAAAGATAACATCTAAAGGGAAATTATATATATTAATCCATTTATCTAAAATTTCTTCTTGGGGTTTCATTATTTCTCCATCTTTTGCACCTAAATAATTTAAAATTTTTCTTATCTTAATCCATTTATCTTCATGTTTTTTGATATACATTTGTGCATCATCTATAGTTTGGATTTTAGCATCAAACCATCCTAAAGCTATTTTTTCTATGTATCTCCAGTCAGTTTTTCCTTTAGACACACAATATTGAATTAATAATAAAATTATTTCAGGAGAAAAATTATAATCTTTTATCCATTCTATATAAACAGTCATTTCTTTAGAAGACAAAGGACGAGATAAAAGCTTTTCTATATCTTGGAGCATATCTTTAACAGAATTATTATTTAATTCTTCTAATAAATTTATATTATCTTGAGATTCTTTATTATCTTCTAAGTTTAAAAATTCTATATTATAATTACCCATATTATCTATAGCTTGTATTTTTATTACGCCTTCATCATTCCAAAAATTCCAAGCATTCATTACATCGGTTTGTAATAAATGTAGTGTACTAGCTATTATTTCAGAGCTTACACCTATTTCCCCAGACATACAATATTTTAGCCCTAGAAGATATACTTTTACGAATTCTCCACGGGCTTTAGGCATAAATTTATCTATGAAAATATTACTTACAGGAGTATAATTCCAATTATTGTTCTTAAATACAAAAGTACTCAAAGGTGAATCACCTACCTTTTGATTATTATTAACATTAATACATTATATCAAACTATAAATATTATTACAATAATAGTAGTACTAGGAGCCAATTATGCACATAATTAAAAATAGTAATAAAACATATTAATTTGGGAATATTAAAGAATGTATTTTATAAAAATTAAAAAGGGTGATATTTTGAGTAAACATATATGGGAAAGACTTATTTTATTATTATCTATAGGGGGGACCATTTTAGTTGGAGTATATGCTTATATTTGTATTAAGCCTAATGCTTATGAGGTATTAGTAAATAATAATCCTGTAGCATACGTGGAGAATAAAGAAGATTTTAATAAAATATATAAAGAAGTAGAAAATAACATAAAAAAAAGATTTAATTTAGACATGAAAGATAATATAGAGTTTAAGGATATAAAAGTAAAAGGAGATATATTTACAAGTAGTGCCTTTATAAAAAAATCTATATTAGAAAATTCTAATATAAAAGTAACAGCTTTAAAGATTAAGTTTCAGGATGAATTTTTAGGAATATTATTAAATAAAAAAGAAATTCAAGATTTAAATAAAATAATAAATAAAAAATACTCTGTAAATGTAATAGAACATATAAAAATAAAAAAAGATAGTGTACCAGTTGCACAAGTAAATACTATAGATGAAATTGCAACAAATATATCTAAATCAAAAAAATTGAAAAATATAATAAACAATAACAAGCTATCAAGAGGAGGAAGAAATGATGAAATAGTTTTAGCAATGCCAACTAATGGATGTATAACATCTAAATTTGGTAAAAGGTGGGGTAGGTTTCATAAAGGAATAGATATAGGTGCTCCTAGTGGAAATTCTATATATTGCAGTTTAGATGGTAAAGTTATATATTCTGGTTGGGAAGAAGGGTATGGAAAGGTTGTGAAAGTAAAACATAGATGTGAATTTACTACTATATATGCACATTGTAGTAGTTTAAATGTTAAGGTAGGTCAATATATTAAGAAAGGAGAAAAGATAGCAGAAGTAGGTAGTACAGGAAGAAGTACTGGACCTCATGTGCATTTTGAATTAAGAAAAAATAATGAACCTTGCAATCCATTGATTTATATAAAATGATATATGTATTATGATAATAAAAAAATATCACTGTTATTGACAGTGATATTTTTTTATTATATACTTTGATTATCAAAATATTTGATTATCAAAAAAGTGAGGAGAAAAGGAAATGGGGTTTAAACCTTTAAAAATAGGAAATTTAATCTCTAATATCCCTATAATTCAAGGTGGTATGGGAATAGGTATATCAGGATATAATTTAGCATCAGCAGTAGCAAATGCAGGAGCCATTGGTATAATATCTGCAGCTCAAATAGGATATAGAGAAAAAGATTTTAAAACTAATACTAAAGAAGCTAATATAAGAGCATTAAGAAAAGAGATAAGGAAAGCAAGAAATCTATCACCAGAAGGAATTATTGGTGTAAATATAATGGTAGCTATGAACAATTATGAGGAATTAGTTAATGTTTGTTTAGAAGAAAATATAGATATAATAATTTCTGGAGCTGGATTACCATTGAAATTACCCCAATATACAAAAAACACAAATATTAAAATAGCCCCTATAGTTTCTTCTAAAAAAGCCACAACCATAATTATAAAACAATGGATTAAAAAGTATGATAAATTACCAGATTTAATAATTGTAGAAGGACCATTAGCTGGGGGACATCTTGGATTTAAATATGATGATTTAAACAATAAAGATATGAGTTTGGATAATATTTTAAAAGATGTTTTAAAAGAAGTAAAAATTTATGAAGATAAATTTCAGACTAATATACCTGTAATAGCAGCAGGTGGTATATATGAAGGAAAAGATATAAAGAAGTTTCTAGAATTAGGGGCTAGTGGTGTCCAAATGGCAACAAGATTTATAGCTACTAAAGAGTGTGATGCTCATATTAATTTTAAGAAAGCGTTTATTAATTGCAGGGAGCAAGATATAAAAATAATTAATAGCCCTGTAGGACTGCCTGGAAGAGCTATAAACAATAATTTTGTAAATAAAGTATGCAATGGTAGGATAAATCCAGAATTTTGTTTTAAATGTTTGAAAAATTGCAATCCTAAAGAAACTCCTTATTGTATATCTAAAGCATTGATAGAAGCAGTAAAAGGTAATCTAGAAGAAGGATTAATTTTTACAGGAATTAATGGATACAAAATAAATAAAATTACAACTGTACAAGATTTAATAAGGGAATTAATGGAGAATATATAAGAAAGGGGTGATTTTTTGAGTAAATCAATAAATATTTTAAATGAACTTTTAGTAGACACTTTTAATGATATATTAACTATTGAGCAACGAGCCCTACAATCAGGTATATTTAAGGATATATCTGTTACAGAGATACATACTATTGAAGCCATTGGTATGTATAAGCCTAGGACCATGTCACAAGTAGCTATGGATTTAGGTATAACTGTAGGTACTTTAACTACTGCTGTAAATAATCTTGTAAAAAAAGAATATGTGGAAAGAAAAAGAAGTGAAGAAGATAGAAGGATTGTTCAAATTAAATTAACTAAAAAAGGGAAATTAGCATATAGGATTCATGAGAAGTTTCATAGCGATATGATTAGGGCTACTATAGAAGGCTTAACAGAAGAAGAAGAAAAAATACTTATAAAATCTTTAGATAAATTAAATAACTTTTTTAAAGAAAAGTATCATTTAAATAAAGTTAATAAGGAGAAAAATAATGAGTAATATTAGTGTTATTGGAACTGGAAGTTATGTACCTAATAATATTATTACTAATGATTTTTTATCAACTATAGTAGACACTAATGATGAATGGATAAGAAGTAGAACAGGTATACTAGAGAGAAGGATTTCCAAAGGTGAAGACACCATTTATATGGCAACAGAATCTGCAAAAGCAGCCATTAAAAATGCAAATATAGATGTTAAAGATTTAGATTTGATAATTGTAGCTACTTTGACTCCAGATAATTTCATGCCTTCTACTGCTTGTAGTATTCAAAAAAATATAGGTGCTATAAATGCTTTGTGTTTTGATATATCTGCAGCTTGTTCAGGTTTTATATATGGACTTGAGATAGCCTATTCTATGTTAAAAAATAGTTCAAGAAATAAGGCTTTAATAATAGGAGCTGAAAATCTATCTAAAATAGTTAATTGGAAAGATAGAAACACTTGCGTATTATTTGGAGATGGAGCAGGAGCTGCTATATTAAGTAAAACTCAAGAAGAAGGAATATTGGCCTTTCATTCTGGATCAAATGGATCAAAAGGAGAAAATCTTACTTGTGAAGCTTTAAGAGCAAATAATATTTTTAATGGGAATAATGTTTTTGAGTCTAATAGTTTTATAAAAATGAATGGTAAAGAAATATTCAAATTTGCCGTCGGTGCAATGAGTGAAACTATTTGTAATATACAAGAAAAAACTAAATGGGATTTAAGCGAAGTTAAGTATATTATATCTCATCAAGCTAATTCTAGAATAATAGAGTATACATCTAAAAAACTTAATGTAGATAAAAACAAATTTTATATTAATTTAGATAAGTATGGTAATACATCTGCAGCAAGTATACCTATAGCTATGGATGAAATGAATAAAAAAGGACTATTAAATAAAGAAGATAAGATTATATTAGTAGGTTTTGGTGGTGGTCTAACCTTTGGTGGGACGGCTATCATATGGAGTATTTAATAAAAAATAAAATAAATATTAAATTTAGGAGGAAAATATTATGGTATTTGAAAAAGTGAAAAACATTATAGTAGAGCAGTTAGGATTAGATGAGGAAGAAGTTAAATTAGAAACATCTTTTGAAGATTTAGGGGTAGATTCTCTTGATTTATTTCAAATAATAATAGAGATAGAAGAAGCATTTGATATACAAGTAGAAGAGGCAGAAAAAATAAAGACTGTAGAAGAAGCAGTAAAATATGTTGAAGGTAAAATAGAAAAATAAAAATTCATAAAAAAGGGCCATCAAAGATGGTCCATAAAATTAAATTTTAGAAACATATTAATTATAGCATATAAATATTCAACAATAAACTATTGATTTAAGATTCTAGGGAGGAATTAAAACTATGAAAAAATCCATATTTTCTGAAATGGTTGGAATAAAATATCCTATCATTCAAGGTGGAATGGCATGGATTGCTGATAGTTCATTAGCCGCAGCAGTTTCTAATGCAGGAGGTCTTGGGATAATAACAGGAAATGCACCAGTAGAATGGGTTAGGCAAGAAATAAGAAAGGCAAAAGAATTAACAGATAAACCTTTTGGAGTAAATATAATGCTTTTATCAGAAACAGCAGATGAGATAGCTCAAATGGTGTGTGATGAGGGAGTAAAAGTAGTTACTACTGGAGCTGGGAATCCAGGAAAGTATATAAAAAAGTGGAAGGAACATGGAATAATTGTAATCCCTGTAGTTGCTTCTGTAGCTTTAGCTAAGAGGATGGAAAAATCAGGAGTAGATGCCATAATAGCAGAAGGTTGCGAATCTGGTGGTCATGTTGGAGAATTAACAACAATGGCATTAATACCCCAGGTAGTTGATTCTGTAGATATACCTGTTATAGCAGCAGGAGGAATCGGTGATGGCAGAGGTGTAGCAGCTAGTTTTATGTTGGGAGCAGATGCTGTTCAAGTAGGAACTAGATTTTTAGTAGCAACAGAATGTACTGTTCATGAAAATTATAAAAATAAAGTTATAAAAGCTAAAGATATAGATACACAAGTTACAGGTAGACCAACAGGACATCCTGTTAGAATTATAAGAAACAAATTATCTAGGAAATTTCAAATGTTAGAAAAAGAAGGTGCTCCTTTGGATAAATTTGAAGAATTGGGGAGAGGAGCGTTAAGAAAAGCGGTAAGAGATGGAGATATTGACAATGGTTCTGTTATGGCAGGTCAAATTGCAGGACTTATAAATAAAGAACAAACTTGCAGTGAAATTATAGAGGAAATGTTTAGTCAAGCATATTCATTATTAAATTATAAATAATATTTATTTTGGAGGATATTATGTCAAAGATAGCTTTTATATTCTCAGGCCAAGGTGCTCAATATGTTGGTATGGGTAAGGATTTATATAAAGAAATTCCTGAATGCAGGAAAATATTTGAAATAGGAGAAAGAGAACTGCAAATACCTTTGACTAAAATATGTTTTGAAGGTCCAAAGGATGAAATAAGTAAGACAGAAAATACACAACCAGCAATACTAACTGTTAGTATTGCTGCTATGAAGGCTTTGGAAAAGTATGGTGTAAAACCAGATGTTACAGCTGGGTTAAGTTTAGGTGAATATTCTGCTTTGATTTGCAGTAATGTTATAGATTTTAAAGATGCAGTTTCGTTAGTAAGGAAAAGGGGTCAATATATGGAAAGTGCCGTTCCGAATGGTATAGGAACTATGGCAGCTATAATAGGCCTTAAAAAAGAAACAGTTAAAGAAATTTGTGATGATTTAAAAGAATTTGGAATAGTTCAAATAGCTAATATTAATTGTCCAGGACAGATTGTTATCTCTGGGGAAGTAAATGCGGTGGAAAAAGCATGTGAGATGGCAAAAGAAAAAAGAGCTTTAAAGTGCGTAAGACTTAGTGTTAGTGGACCATTTCATAGTGTTATGTTAAAAGAAGCTGGAGAAAATTTATACAAAGAGTTACAGAATATAAATCTTAAATCTATAGATATTCCATTTATAACAAATGTAACAGGGGATTTTGTAAAAAATATCAATGAAATAAAGGATTTATTAAGAAAACAAGTTATGAGTACTGTACTTTGGGAAGATTCTATAAAAAGGATGATAGACTTTGGTGTAGATATATTTATAGAAATAGGTCCTTCAAAGGTTTTATCAGGATTTGTTAAGAAAATAAATAGAAAAGTAACTATATTAAATGTAGAAGATATGGATTCCTTTAATAAAACAATAGATAAATTACAAACAATAAAAATAATTGGTTAGGAGAGTTGAATAATAATATGAGATATTTGCAAGATAAAACTGCTATAGTTACTGGAGCAAGCAGAGGTATAGGAAGAGCCATAGCTAAAAAATTAGCATCTATGGGCGCTAATTTAGTATTAAATTATCGAAGCAGTGCTAAAGAAATAGATACTTTAATAGAAGAAATTAAAGAATTTGGAGTAGAAACTTTAATTGTTCAAGGAGATGTAAGTTCTTTTAAAGACTCCAAGAAAATAGTGGATGAAGCAAAAAATAAATTTGGAACAATAGATATACTTGTAAATAATGCAGGAATAACTAAAGATTCTTTAATATTAAGGATGACAGAAGAAGATTTTGATAAAGTAATTAGTGTTAATTTAAAAGGTGTATACAATTGTACTAAACATGTATCACCTGTAATGTTAAAACAAAGATCGGGAAAAATAATAAATATTTCATCTGTAGTTGGAGTAGCAGGAAATGCAGGACAGTGTAATTATGCAGCCGCTAAGGCAGGAGTTATAGGTATAACTAAATCTTTGGCTAAAGAACTTGGCAGTAGAGGAATAACTGTAAATGCAGTTGCACCAGGTTATATAAGAACAGATATGACAGATGCATTACCTGAAAAAATGAAAAAATCTATAGAAGATTTACTTCCACTTAAAAGATTAGGAGCTCCAGAAGATGTGGCAGAAACTGTAGCATTTTTAGCTTCAGATAAAGCTTCATACATAACAGGTCAAGTTATACATGTGGATGGCGGAATGATTATATAGGTAATAAGGGGTGAATAATATGAGTAAAAAAGTAGTTATAACGGGGATGGGTGTTATTACACCTATTGGCAAAAATGTTAATGATTTTTGGAAGAACATAAAAGAAGAAAAAGTAGGAATAGATAATATAAAATCTTTTGATACAAATAATTTTAAAGTTAAGTTAGCAGCAGAAGTTAAGGATTTTAATCCAGAGGATTATATGGATAAAAAAGAGGCTAGAAGATTAGATAGGTTTTGCCAATTTGCTATAGCAGCAGCACAACAGGCTATTGATAATAGTAAATTGGATTTAGATAAAATAAATAGAGAAAGGTTTGGAGTTATAGTAGGTTCAGGTATTGGTGGACTATCAACTATAGAAAAGGAAGAGAAAAAATTATTAGAAAAAGGTCCTAATAGAGTAAGCCCATTATTTATACCAACAATAATAAGTAATATGGCAGCAGGAAATATAGCTATTAAGTTTGGAGCCAAAGCTATATGTAGTACCATTGTTACAGCTTGTGCGACAGGAACTAATTGTGTAGGTGAAGCTTTCAGAGTTATAAAAAATGGAGAGGCAGATATAATTCTAGCAGGAGGTACAGAAGCTTCCATAACTCCTATAGCTATAGCAGGTTTTACAACTCTTACAGCATTAAGTAAAAGCACAGATCCTAATAGAGCATCCATACCTTTTGATAAAGATAGAGATGGATTTGTTATGGGAGAAGGCTCTGGAATATTAGTATTAGAATCATTAGAACATGCTCTAGATAGAGGAGCTAAAATTTATGGAGAAGTAGTTGGATATGGATGTACTTGTGATGCATATCATATGACATCTCCAGAACCAGGAGGGGAAGGCGCTGCGAGAGCTATGGAACTTGCTATAAAAGAAGCGGGTATAAATAAAGAAGAAGTATCCTATATAAATGCTCATGGAACTAGTACTCCATATAATGATAAATTTGAAACAGAAGCAATCAAAAAAGTATTTAAAGATTATTCAAATAATATACCTGTAAGTTCAACAAAATCTATGATAGGGCATTTGTTGGGAGCTGCGGGAGCTGTTGAAGCTATAGTATGTGCAAAATCTTTGGAAGAAGGATATATACCTGCTACAGCTGGATATAAAGTTAAAGATGAAGAATGTGATTTAGATTATGTAACTTCAGGTGGAAGAAATAGAGTAATAAATTATGCCATGTCTAATTCTTTAGGTTTTGGAGGACATAATGCAGTAATATTATTGAAAAAATGGAGTGAGGGATAAATGGATTTTAAAGGCATAGAAAATTTAATAAAAGCTGTGAGCGAGTCAAATTTATCTTCTATGGATATAGAATATAACGGTATAACTATAAAGATGAAAAAAGAAAATAACCAAGTTTATCCACAAGAGAGTACATCTAAGGCTTATGAAAAAGAAAGTAAAGATAGCATTGTAGGGGAAAGAAAATTAGATTTATTAAATGATGAAGAAAAATTAGATATAGATATTGAAAATAATCTTATAGAAATAGTATCACCTATAGTAGGAACTTTTTATGAAGCACCAGGATTAGATAAAGAACCTTATGTTAAAGTAGGAGATAAGATTAAAAAAGGGGATATAGTTTGTATAGTAGAAGCTATGAAAGTTATGAATGAAATAGAAGCGGAAGTAGACGGAGAAATAGTAGATATATTGGTTAAAAATGAGCAAATGGTTCAATATGGAGAAGTTTTATTTAAAATAAAGCCACTATAATAAAAAAGGAGAAATTTTAATGGATAAATTTTTAGATATAAATGAAATAAAAAAAATTATCCCGCATAGATATCCATTCTTATTGGTAGATAAAATAACTGAACTAGAAGAAGGAAAGAGGGCTGTTGGGTATAAAAATGTTACAGTTAATGAATACTTTTTTAATGGACATTTTCCAGAAGAACTTGTGATGCCTGGAGTTTTAATTATAGAAGCATTAGCACAGGTTGGAGCTGTTGCTATTTTAAGTAAAGATGAATTGAAAGGTAAAATAGCTTATTTTGGAGGAATAAATAAGGCTAAGTTTAGAAAAAAAGTAATACCAGGAGATGTGTTAAAACTTAGTGTAGAACTTACTAAAATAAAAGGTGTTGCAGGTGTTGGCAAAGCTATAGCTACTGTAGATGGAAAGGTAGCAGCGGAGGCTGAATTGTTATTTGTAATAGGAAAATAAATCTATAAAAAATAGTGAGGGAGAAGATAGCAGTGTTTAAAAAAATACTCGTGGCTAATAGAGGCGAAATTGCAGTTAGAATAATTAGAGCCTGTAGAGAAATGGGAATAGAAACTGTAGCTATATATTCAGAAGCAGATAAAGAAGCTCTTCATGTTCAATTAGCAGATGAGGCAGTTTGTATAGGACCTCCTTCTTCAAAGGATAGTTATTTAAATATGTATAATATAATAAGTGCTACTGTATTAACAGGATCACAAGCTATCCATCCTGGTTTTGGATTTCTATCTGAGAATAGTAAATTTGCCAATATGTGTAAAGATTGCAATATAGTATTTATAGGACCAGATAGCGATACAATAGATAAGATGGGGAATAAATCTAATGCTAGAGATGTAATGATAAAAGCAGGAGTACCAGTTATTCCCGGTTCTAATGGAGTAATAAAAGATGAAAAAGAAGCCTTAAATATAGCTGAAAAAATAGGTTATCCTGTAGTTGTTAAAGCTTCAGCAGGTGGAGGTGGACGTGGAATAAGAATAGTTCACTCTAAAGAAAATATGATAAAAGCTTTTAATGCTGCAAGGTCTGAAGCTGAAGGAGCTTTTGGCGATGATAGTATGTATATAGAAAAGTTTATAAAAAATCCAAGGCATATAGAATTTCAAATATTAGGGGATAATTATGGTAATATAGTGCATTTAGGAGAAAGAGATTGTTCACTTCAAAGAAGAAATCAAAAAGTATTGGAAGAAGCTCCATCTCCTAGTATGAACGAGGAGTTAAGAAAAAAGATGGGAGATGCTGCTATAAAGGCAGCAAAAGCTGTTGGATATAAAAATGCTGGAACTATAGAATTTTTATTAGATGAAGATGGAAGTTTTTATTTTATGGAAATGAATACAAGGATACAAGTAGAACATCCAATAACAGAAATGGTAACAGGTATAGATATTTTAAAAGAACAAATAAAAATAGCTTATGGAGAAAAATTAAATGTAGCGCAGGAAGATATAAAAATACAAGGTCACGCTATTGAATGCAGAATAAATGCAGAAGATTATAAAAATGGATTTAGACCATGCCCAGGAACAATAGAAAATTTATACACTCCAGGAGGATTAGGTGTAAGATTAGACAGTTCAGTGTATTCAGGTTATACTATACCTCCATATTACGATTCTATGATAGGTAAGCTTATAGCTTATGGAAGAGACAGAGAAGAAGCTATACAAATTATGAAAAGGGCATTAGGTGAGTTTATTATAGAAGGTGTAAATACCAATATAGATTTTCAATTTATTATATTAGAAGATGAAAATTTTATAAAGGGAAAATACACTACAAAATATATAGAAAAAATGCTAACTGACAATTAGTATAGTCAGGGGGAAGTATATGTTAAAAAATTTATTTAGGAAAACAAAATATATAACTGTAAGTCAAAAAAATATGGGAAATTATAGAAAAGAAAATATTCCTATTATTCCAGATGGAATGTGGGTTAAATGTAATAAATGTGGAGAAATATTGTATCAAAATGATTTAGAAAAAAATTATATGGTATGTAATTTATGTGGAAAGCATTTTAGAATAGGTGCTAAAGAAAGAATTAATTATATATTTGATAAGGATACATTTATAGAATGGGATTGTAAAGTTAAAACAGAGAATCCATTAAATTTTAAAGATTATGATAAAAAGATAGAGTATATAAAAGAAAAAACAAAATTAAGTGAAGCTGTTACTACAGGAAAAGGTAAAATAGCTGGTATGGAAGTTGTAGCATGTATAATGGATAGTAAATTTATGATGGGAAGTATGGGATCTGTTGTAGGGGAAAAAATAACTAGAGCTATAGAAAGAGCTATAAAATTAAGATTACCAGTTATAATATTTACTGTATCTGGTGGAGCAAGAATGCAGGAAGGTATATTATCTTTGATGCAGATGGCCAAAGTAAGTGCTGCATTGGCTAAGTTAGACCAAGAGGGATTATTGTATATATGTGTATTAACAGATCCGACTACGGGAGGAGTTACAGCTAGTTTTGCTATGCTTGGGGATATAATACTTGCAGAACCAGATGCATTAATAGGATTTGCTGGCAAGAGAGTAATAGAACAAACTATAAATGAAAAATTACCAGAGGGTTTTCAAAAGTCTGAGTTTTTATTAGAACATGGTTTTATTGATAAGATAGTTCCCAGATCTGACTTAAGAAAAGTTTTAGCAAAGCTTATTAATATGCACAAAAATTCTTTTTAAAAGTATACATTAATATTATTTCTTAATTTAGATTGGAGATATAAATATGGAAGATAAAAATTTGATTCATAGTATAAAAAAATATCCTTCTAAAAATGCTTGGCAAAGGGTAACCTTGGCAAGATTAAAGGAAAGACCTACAGCATTAGATTATATAAAGATTATATTTGATGACTTTATAGAACTACATGGAGATAGATCTTTTAGTGATGACCAGTCTATAGTGTGTGGTATAGGATTATTGAATAATAAAAGTGTAACTATAGTAGCTCAGCAAAAAGGCAAAAATACAAAAGATAATATAAAAAGAAATTTTGCTATGCCAAAACCAGAAGGATATAGAAAAGCATTAAGAATAATGAAGCAAGCAGAAAAATTTAAAAGACCTATTATATGTTTTATAGATACACCAGGAGCCTTTTGTGGTATAAATGCAGAAGAAAGAGGACAAGGGGAAGCTATAGCAAGAAATTTATTAGAAATGTCGAGGTTAAAAACTATAACATTATCTATAGTTATAGGAGAAGGCGGAAGTGGTGGAGCTTTAGCGTTGGCAGTAGCAGATAGAGTAATGATGTTAGAAAATTCTATATATTCTATACTATCACCAGAAGGCTTTGCAAGTATATTATGGAAAGACGCATCAAAAGCAAAAGAGGCTGCAGAAGTAATGAAAATTACGGCAGAAGATTTGAAAGAATTTAATGTAATAGATAAAATCATAAAAGAACCATCGGGTGGAGCACATAAAAATTTAAATAAAATGGCAGAAATTTTGAAAGAAAATATTATAAATGAAATAGAAATATTAAGAAAATATCCTATGGATATACTTTTAGAAAAAAGATATGATAAGTTTAGAAATATGGGAGTATTTAGTGAATAAGCACTAAATACTCTTTTTAAAATTGCATTAAAAACCTAAAAAAGAAATATATAATATATAATAATTGTTTACTTTTTAATTTATTCTTTGTTTTAAATTTTATAATATTTAGATTGAATGAGGGATATAATATTAAATTATGTAAGGAAAATATACATATTTATTTGATTGAACTTTCAATATTTTAGTGATAAAATCAAAATAATTTTTAAATTTTTAACTAAAAAAGGAGAAGGATAGTAATGAGCTTAAAAGCGTTATTTACTTATAATTACGGCAAAGAGAATATGGGAAAAATAGAAAACTTAGGTTATGATATAACTATTATAAATGAAAAAGAAATACAATATAAAAATGAATTTAAAGACATAGAAGTTTTGGTTTGTTATAATCCTTTTAATACATTAGATATATCCCTTATGAAAAATTTAAAATGGATACAACTTTCAAGCACGGGTGTAGATCAAGTTCCTAAGGAAATTGTTTTAAAAAATAATATTATAGTGACTAATAATAATGGAGGTTATTCCATACCAATAGCAGAATGGATTATTTTAAAAACATTGGAACTTTTAAAAAATAGTAAAAGTTTTTATAAAAAACAAGAAAATAAAGAGTGGAAATTAGATACTAGTCTTTTAGAGTTATATGGAAAAACTATAGGATTTATAGGAACTGGTAGTATTGCAAAAGAAGCTGCTAAGAGATTTTCAGCCTTTGATGTTAATATATTAGGAGTTAATACAAAAGGAAGAGATGTAGAGTATTTTGATAAATGTTATTCTAAGGATAGTATAAAGGAAATGGTTTCAAAATGCGATATATTAGTAGTGAGTATACCTTATACTAAAGAAACAGAAAATTTAGTAGATGAAAATATATTAAATAGTATGAGGGATGAATCCTTATTTATAAATATATCAAGAGGCAATATTGTAGATGAAAAAAAACTTATAGAAAATTTAAGGTTGGGAAAAATAAGAGGAGCGGCATTGGATGTGTTTCAAAATGAACCTTTAGCTAAAGATAATCCTATTTGGGATTTAGAAAATATTATAATAACTCCTCATAATTCATGGATTTCAGAAAAAAGAAATGTTAGGAGATTTAATGCCATATATGAAAATTTAAAAAATTATAAAGAAGGGAAAAGATTAAACAATATTGTGAATATGAATAAGGGTTACTAAATATGAATGAACAAATTAAGGTGATTTTATGAATGAAAGAAAGCTTAGAATATTTTATGAAGTAGCAGAAAAGCTTAATATGACAGAAGTAGCGGAAAAATTATATATAAGTCAGCCGGCAGTTAGTCAAACTATATTAGAATTAGAGAATGAATTAGGGGTTAAATTATTTGATAGAATAAACAGAAGATTGTATTTAACAAATGAGGGAGAGATTTTTTTAAACTATGTAAGAAGAATTTTAAATATGTACGATGATTCTATAAGAAGTCTTAAGGATATTAATAATTTAAAAACAGGAAAGCTTAAAATAGGAGCTAGTACAACTATAGGTATATATATTTTACCAGATATAATAGGAAAATTCTCAAAAGAATATAAAGGTATAGATATATCTATAGCAATAGAGAATACTAAATTGATAAGTAATATGATATTAGATAACAGTATTGACCTTGCATTTGTAGAGGGTCCTGTGTATAATGAGGAAATCATAAAAGAAAACTTTTGTGATGACGAATTAGTTTTTATAACTAGTTCAGAACATCAATGGAGTAATAAAGATTATATAAGTATAGATGAAATACAAAAAGAAAAAATAATAATGAGAGAAATGGGAAGCGGTACAAGAGAAGTTTTTGAAAGTTATATGACTTCAAATAATGTAAATTATAATATAGCTTTTGAATTAGGAAATACAGAAGCTATTAAAAAGGCTGTTGAAGCAGGTTTAGGTATATCATGTATATCTAAAAGATGTATTAAAAATGAATTAAATAATAATAAATTGTCACAAACGAAATTAAAAGAATTTCAAATAAAAAGAAATTTTATACTAATATATCATAAGGATAAATTTTTGTCTAAATTATTAAAAACTTTTATAAAATTTGCCTTAGAAAATGCATAAAAAAGAGCTTAAGCTCTTTTTTATGCATTCTAAGGCAAGAGTTTATTTATGTCTATAATTCCAGCACCTTGAACCCATTTAGAAAAAGGTAAAAGGGAACAAGATACTTTCATTAAAGATAGTATATCCTTAAATAAAAGTTCTTGATTATTTTCAAATAATAAACTGCAAACTCCACTTATATATGCTGCGGCGCAAGAAGTACCAGTAAAATTGCGATAGGCCTCATCAAGAGGTTTTGGATATATTTTTTTACCCATTTTTTCAGATATATAATTTGTATCAGAATTTAAAGAGCATATATTAACAGCAGCAGCAGCTAAATCAGGTTTTTCTATATTTGAAAAAGGGCCAGAAGATGAATAAATATAAGGTTTTTTTTCTATAGATGTAGTATCTATTCCACCTACAGTTATACAAGATTTTAAAGTTGCTATGCCTTGAATGGAGCCTTCAGCATTACCATTATTACCAGAAGGTACAATAATTATTATATTATTATTTAAAGCTATGTTGAAAATTTTAGAGAATAAATCTAGTATTTTATAATTAATATAAGGAACTTCAAATGGAAGACAAATAATTTTTATATTAAATTCTTTTCTTATATTTATTAGAGTTTCTATTGAAAATAATATATCAGATATAAACCCTTTACCTAATTTATTAAAAGCTTTTACTACGCACAAATGACTTTTAGGAGCAATACCTTTATATAGACCATCAGATAGAGTGCCATTTCCCGCTATAATCCCAGATATGAAGGTACCATGTCCATTATCATCATAAGGATAATTATAATTATTTATTAAGTCTAAAAAGCTTTTTATTCTATTAGTAGGATTAATTAAATCTGTATGAGGGTAAACGCCTGTATCAACAATACCAATTCCAATATTTTGACCTGTAAGAGAATACCTTTCAGATATATTTACATTATTAGAAGCGCATACGCTATGTCCACACAAATAAGCATAAGTATCCAAACATATATATATTACTTGAGGATATTCTAAAAGTCGTTCAATAGCCTTAGGAGATACATAAGCACAAATACAATTACATAAAGATATTGATTTTAATATTTTGCCCTTATATAATTTAACTTTTTTTTCTATGTCTTTTTGAAGGTTTGTACAAATAATGAGAACTCTATAGTTTTTATAGTAATTATTTTTAATTGCTATTTTTAAGGTTTCCTCAATTTTATTTTTAAAAGAAAACATAAAAACTCCTATAAAAATGCTTACATGTATATTATATTATAAATATCATGCAATTGTTCCTATATTAAATTATATTTATGAATATTAATCATTTTTATGTATATTAAAATAATCTAAACAAAAATCGAAAAATGCTTTAGCTGTAGGAGTAAGGGTTCTTTTCGAACATATAGCTAAATATAAATTTCTTTTTAAATTTAGATTTGTTATTTTACTCTTTTTTATAGAACTTAAACCTAAATACCCATTATAAACCTTTTCAGAGATAACAGATACACCCACACCGGTTTTTACAAATTGAAAAATTGTATCTAAATTATTTACTTCACAACAGACTTCTAGATTTGATGGGTCAATACCACATTTTTTTAAATTATTTTCGAAAGTTTTTCTTGTAGCAGAAGATTTTTTTCTAAGAACAAATTCGTATTTTAAGATAGATTCTGCATTTATTTCGTCAGGAATGTTTAAACTAGGATTAGATATTAAAACTAGATTATCTTCCACTAGCTTATAGGTTTTAATTTTATCATCTGCTATTAAATCACCAATAATACCAATTTCTGAATTAAAACCTAACAGATTTTCAATTACTTCTCCAGAGCTTTGCTCAAGTATATTAAAGGATACATCAGGAAATTTATTTTCAAAGTCTTTAACTAACTGAGGTATTATTGTATTACAAGGTGTACTACTAGCAGTTAAAGTTAATTTTCCACACACAGTATTATTGAAATTAGATAAACAACATATAGCATTATCTCTAGCACTTAAAATTTCCAATGCATATTTTAAAAATGAATTTCCAGCAGGAGTTAATAAAACTTCTTTAGAAGTTCTATCGAAAAGTTGTACACTAAGTTCTTTTTCCAAAGTAGCTATATGAGAACTTATGGCAGGTTGTGATAAAAATACTGAATTAGCTGCTTTAGAAAAACTTTTATATTTAGCTACACTTATAAAAGCTTCTATTTGTTTAAAATCCATTTAGTTACCTCCCTGATTTATATAATATTATATTATATTTATTATAACAATTTGTAATATTAAAGTAAAAGCAAATAAAACATTGTTATAGATTGTTTATTCTATTTAAAGGAGATAAACAATTGAATAGATGTTATTTATATAAGTTATAGCAATTATAAGATTTTATTATATTAATTTTTATATTTAAATATTATTATACCAATTAACATTACTATAACTCCTATGATTTTGTTAGGTCCAAATTTTATAGTTTGTGAATCAAAAAGTCCAAAAGCGTCCACTAGTGCTGCAGATGTAAGTTGAGATATTAATATTATACCTATTGCGTAAGTAGGTCCTAAAGCGCCAATTCCTTTCATTACTGTATAAATAATGATAACTCCTAAAACTCCACCTAATAGATATAATTTATTAACATTTTTTATATCTTTAAAATTACCATCGCCAGCTAGCATCCAAATTATAATAGTTATTATAAATCCGATACCTTGAACAAGTGTGTTGGTTTCCCACATACCTATTTTATCACTTAAACGAGTATTAAATACTCCCTGTAAAGTCATAGCTAGACCAGATATTATTGAATATATTATTCCTAGCATGTAAAAACCTCCTTTATTTCATTAGGATTTCCCATAATATAAGAGTTTATTACATAAAAAAATGGATAACAAGTTGAGGTTTACTTATTATCCATTTAAATTCCTTAATAACCATTATTTTGTCTATCATGATTTATGATATTCTTTTTTAAATAAGCTTCTTCTATATCTTTTTCTGAGAATCCTAAATTAATTCCTAAGTCTAAAAAATCTTCAAATAAAGTAATATAGTGATCTTTAGAAGAACAGATCATAAAATCATTTATATCTATATAAAGATTTAAAATTTGTTCAGTTAAACTGTAATCTAATTTTTTGGGCTGTAGAGTTAAATCCTTAAAGTTTTGCTCTAATCCTAGTGTTAAAATAAAATGAAGGCAATCTACATATTCTTCAAGTATAGTAGATTTATTTGAAGGTGATTGAACACTCCAATATTTAAAACATCTAGTTTCATTAGCTAGTTCAGCTAGTTCCACCTGTAGAGCCAAAATCTTTTCACTTAATAGGGATTTACCTTCTAGAGAATGATTTCTTGTTATATGTTCATCTAGAGTTTTTTGAAGTTCAAATAACTTTTTTAAATTCATATAAAAAGGCCGCCTTTCCCTAATTTTTTAAAACTATTAAAAAACATAAAAAAGTCACATATATATTTTATCTAAAATTATTGAAATTTAAAAGAAGGTGCAATCGGTTACATGATTTTTTTTTTAAAAATTACTAAATATTTTTAATTTTATAGATTAATTATATTATGAAAAAATAATAATAAATATTTATAGAAGAAAATATAACTATAATTTTATTTAATAGATAAACATTAAAATTAAAAATAATGATATTATAGAAGAATGATGTATTAGTATTAAGGAGGATTTTATGATAATAGATACTCATATACATGAAAGCAAATATTCATTAGATAGTGAAATATCTTTAGAACAAATAGTTAAAAGAGCAAAAGAAATAGGATTAGATGGAGTTTGTATCACAGACCATGAAAGTAGTGATATTATGGACGAAGCACATGCTTATTCAAAAGCTACAGGATTTTTAATACTTGTTGGCGTTGAAATACTTACATATGAAGGTGATGTTCTAGTATTTGGATTAAAAGATATACCTAAAAATAAAATGCATGCTAAAGATTTATTTAAAATAGTATATGAGAATAATGGAGTAGCTATTAGTGCTCACCCATATAGAAACAATAATAGAGGTATGGGTGATTATATAAGACAGGCAAAAATGTTAGGTTTGTCTGGAGTAGAAGCATTTAATGGGAGTACAGAGTCGCATCAAAATTTATTAGCATATTCCATAGCTACAGAATTAAATCTTCCATATATAGGATCTAGTGATGCACATGTTATAGAAAATGTTGGGAAATATGCTACGGTGTTTCCAAATGGAATAAGAGATGAAAAAGATTTAATACAGGCCATAAAAGAAAACAATGTTTGTCCAGCTATGTATGATAATGGGTTATATAAACATATAGATATATATAATAAAGTAGTCAATAATTTAGACAATAATATATATAAGATTGTGTAGTGTATTTAAATTAAATAGAAATAAAGAGATAGTATTAAAAAATTTAATATTATCTCTTTTGTTTATTAAGATATTTTTTATTAAGAAAATTATATAATTAATTATGAAATATAATTGTATCAATATATATATATGTAGGGTAATTTAAAATTTTTCTAATTATAAAATTTAATTAATTATATGGAATTATTGATGATAAATATATATTTTATAGAAACTTTAAAATAATTTTTCTATATCTAAGAATGCTTTTGTCCAAGATTTATCTTTTATGGCTTTTTTAAGATTATTATTTATAAGTATGTTATTATTAATTTGTTTTTCTATAGCTAAAGCTAGATTATGTTCAAAATTTGGGATTTCTGACTCAACTATAGTATCTATATTTTTTAATTTAGGTATAGGAACATATTCAATAATTCCGCTGTTATTAATTATTTCACCCATCCATTCATTTATGCCAGGCAAATCTGTACAGACTATTTTTAGGCCACAAGCTATAGCTTCCATTAAAACTAAAGGTAATCCTTCATATAAAGAAGGAAGCACTAATATATCACATTCTCTAAATAAGTCAGATAATTTTTTTTGAGAAAGAGCGCCTAAAACATTTATAGTATAATTACAAGAATTACTTTTACATAAATTGATTATATTTGTAGTTTCTTCTCCAGCTCCGGATCCAGCTAAATAAAGTTCTATATTATTTAAGTATTTTTTTATTAAGTTGATTGAGTTAATTAAAAAATGTACTCCCTTGGAATAGCTTAATTTACCAGCGTATACTATTTTAATCTTTTTTGAAGTATTTTTATCTTCATTCATATAAAAGATATCTGGATTGAAACCAGTACCAGCAATAAATATTTTATTTTTATTTATCTTATATGAATTTATAACTTGTTGTTTTTCATCTTTATGGGATACTATTATAGTATCTAAGTTTTTACAATTATTTATTACATAATTTAATATTTCTTTAGAAATAGGCTTAGAAATACTTCTAAAAGAATGTAATTGTCTTAAATCTGTTCCGTGGCAAAAAGCTATAATTTTTTTATTTGGATATAGTTTTTTTACAAGAGCAGTTAAAATCCATAAATGATGACATATTATTATATCTGGATTAAATTCATTAACAGCTTTTTTTATAGCAGCTGTGAAGGCGGTTTTCCATTTTTTTAGCATATCCATGGATAAATTTTTATATTTTTCACTTTCGTAAGGCATTACATCACTCATGCCTACAATTGGAAAAGGTAAAACAGGGGTTTCAAATATTACAGGAAAAAATTTAATAGGATTTTTTGAATCAAAAGTTACTTTTGTATCTTTTGAAGATATACCAGCTACTACAGCTTGCTTATATCCATTTTTGTCAGCTTCTTTTATAAGTGCTTGAAGATACATACCACTTCCAGTTTTATCAGGTCTTTGAGCTAATATGTTTAATATTTTTTTCATCGAGATTCCCCCAAAATTAGTAAAATAGTAATATATTCTACAATATATTAGCATTAATGTATAATAAAATAAAGAGGGTATTTCAACAGAAATCATTATGCTTAAATACTTTGAAATGAGTAAATAATGGATATAAAAATAACAATTTATTATAAAATAGAGAAGGGACTTCTCATGTTGCATTTTGTGCATTGTGAGATAGTCCCTAAAAATTATTTGACTTCTGGTACAGAAGGTGGAGTATTTTTTCTTTTTTTTGTTTGACCCTTATTATTTTCATTTGGAGAGGGTCTTTTCATACCTTTTTTAGCCATACTAAACCTCCTTTAATTAATATAGTATTATCTTTAATCAAAAGAAGTTTTTTAATACAGAGTAAAAGAAAATTTATATTTTTTCCATAGAATTAAATCTTTTACTTGCATAAGTCATAGCAAGTATATTCATGGTAATACCTATATAAATAGAAGTTATTTCATTAAACCCAATAATTATCCAAAGTATACTTGAAATAGGTCCAGCTAATACACAATAGAATCCTGCTTGTTTATTAATCTTATTTTTAAAAAATAATGCACATAATGCTGGTACAAATATAGGGGTAGCTCTAAATATCATAGACAAAAATCCCCAATTTAATATCATAGAGTCAATATTATTTATAACTATTAATAACGTAAAAATACCTATTATTAAAATACAGATTCTTAGGTATAAAATTTCTTTTTTATCCTCTAATTTTTTATTAGATAAGGTTGGTATTATGTCTTTTACTATCGTTGTAGCTATACCTAAGGCTAAACCAGCGCCAGTAGCTATGGAAGATATAAGGACTGTAGCTATGGATACACCACCTAAAATTGGGTGAAGATAATTAATTAAAAATAGAGGAAAAGCCTCATTAGGATTTATGTTTGGAAAGTGAATTTTCATATACATTCCTATAAGTGTACATACAATACCTACTGGAAATATTAAAAAGGCTACTAAAAATGAACTTATTTTAGAGGTTTTAGGATTTTTACCAGCCATAATAGACTGAAAGTAGGTTTGGGTAGATAGTATTCCAAGCACTGTAGAAAATCCTAAAGCTAAATCTTTAAAAATTCCATCACTAAATATATTAAACCAAGGATTTTTAGGAAAATGATTTAAAATTTCTGTAGTACCATTTAATGAAAAGATTAATATAATCCCACATATTATACTTGTACCATATAAAAGTATAGTTTTAACAGCACCTACTATAGTGCTTCCCCAAAAACCTCCGAATATTATATAGCAAACTAATAAAAAAGTTACTATTATAGAAGTTATTTTTACATCCAGGTTAAATATAGATGTAAAAAGAGGAGTACAAGCTAATACTTGACCATTTATATGAATAAACATACCTAAAGAAAGCAATAAACTAGAAGTAGTTCTTGCTTTTATACCATAAGTATTTCCTATGATTTGAGGTAGGGTAGTCATGTTAACTTTATTAACTTGGTTAGAATATAAAAGTCCTAATAAAATACTAGCAATACATAATCCTAATATAAACCATATAGCAGATATTCCATGTTTATAAGCCATTTGTGCAGTACCTACAGTTGAGGCACCTCCTATTATAGAGCCCATAAGCATACTGCTTACTCCTAATATTCCTAATTTATTGTCTGCATTTATAAAGTCTTTAGCTGTTTTTACTTTTAGTTTACCAATATAACCAGCTATTCCAGTTAAAATTAATGTTGTAATTATACTTATTATAAGCAATGTTTCATCTCCTTATCAATGTTTCATAATAATATTATACCAATAAAAAACATATATGTTTTGTTTAAAATATCCAAACATAGTAAATATGGATTAATTTATTATTTAAAGTTAATTATAATTAAAAATAAATTCAGGATAAAATATATTCAAATTTAATTATAAAAAACACACTTAACAAACATATTAACTTGTTTGTTAAGTGTGTTTTTTTATTTAAATTTATTTTAATAATAACATTTTATCTAATAATTATATTAATTTAAAATTTGCTGGAACTTATATTTTATTTAATATTAAAAACTTCTATACTTCTATCTAGAATACCAGTTAAATAAGAAATTAATATACCATAATTAGTTATAGGTACGTTTTTTTCCATACATAATTTAAGTTTTGAATTCATAGATTTTTTATTTACCATGCAAGCACCACAATGAATTATAAGATTATATTTATCCACATCTTGTGGAAAACTTTCGCCCATTCTAAATTCATAATTTAATTTTTTATCCACATGTGAATTAATCATGTTTGGTATTTTAACTCTACCTATATCTTCATGAGAATAATTATGTGTACAACTTTCAGATATAAGTATTTTAGAATTTTCATTTAAGGTGTTTATAGCTTTAGTTCCTTCCACAAAAGTTTTTAAATCGCCTTTATAATTAGCAAGCAATATAGAAAAGCTTGTGAGTTTTATATTTTTAGGAACAATATTATTTACTTTTTTAAAGGATTGAGAGTCTGTTATAACTAGATCTACATTTTTTAAATCATCCAATGCAGATTTGAACTCTGTATCTCTTACTATATAACTTTTTATACCATGATCTAAACAATCTCTTATTAATTGTACTTGTGGTAATATTAATCTACCTTTAGGAGCTTCAGAATCTATAGGCACTACCATAATTACTTTGCTATTATGAGGAAGTAGATTACCTATAATAGTATCATCTTCTTTACTTTTACTTAAATTTTTTATTAGTAAATCTTTTAAATTAAGGATACTATTAATATCATTTGATGAAACAAATATAGGATTTTTTATTATTTTTTTTATGCTATCTATTTTATTTTTTTCTATAGTATCTATTTTATTTATAACTGTTATATAAGAAATATTTTGCTCCTTAAGTTTATTTATAGTTTTTTTATATAAGTTCATATCAATATCTTCAGCGGACATAACATATATAGCAAAATCTGTTTTTGAAAGAGTATTTAAAGTTTTTTTAACTCTTATTTTACCAAGTTTAGTGTTATCATCTAATCCAGCTGTATCTGTAAATAAAACTGGACCTAAAGGTATAAATTCCATAGCTTTACTTACAGGATCAGTAGTAGTGCCTTCTATAGATGATACAATAGATATATCTTGTCCTATAATTGCATTCATTAAAGAAGATTTTCCAGAATTAGTTTTACCTATAAAAGTTATATGAATTCTATTAGCATTAGGTGTAGTATTCATAAATCCTCCTAAAAAAATAAGTCTCTTTCACCATTTCTTATTCTTTCTATATTTTCAATAACAGCCTTTTTAATATCATCTCTTTTTATTTTAGCTATTTCTTCTTTTATTAATTTTTCACCTTTTTCTTTTAATTCATCATCACCATAATCTAATAAAAATTCCATTAAAGTCATTATAGCGTTAGGTTGACATACATACTGAATATTCCCAGATTTAGCAAGACTCATAAATCTATCACCAGTTCTACCTTTTCTATAACAACCTGTACAATAACTTGGAATATGACCATCTTTAATTAATTCTTTTAAAACATCTATATGGCTTCTATGATCTGCAATAATAAATTGATTAGTATTTTTTCCGTCTTCTCTTTTTTTGTAGCCGCCTACTCCAGCACAAGAACCAGCGCTTACTTGAGAAACACCATATTCAATTACTTCTTTTCTCATTTCTGCACTTTCTCTTGTGGATAATATTATCCCAGTGAAAGGTACAGCTATTCTTAGTATAGCTACTATTTGTTTAAAAGTTTCATTGCTTACTAAATGAGGGAACATATTTAAATCCATTCCTTCAGCTTTTTTTAGTCTAGGTACTGATATAGTATGAAATCCTACTCCATATTTTTCTTCTAGATGTTCATTATGAAGTATTAATCCTAAAACTTCAAATTTATAATTATATAAACCAAAAAGAACTCCAGCACCTACATCATCTATGCCACCTTCCATGGCTCTATCAAATGCAGTTAAATGATATTCATAGCTATCTTTTAAACAATTAGGATGCATTTTTTCATATGTAGGCTTATGATAAGTTTCTTGAAATAATATATAAGTTCCTATATTAGCAGCTTTTAATTTTTTATAATTTTCAACAGAAGTAGCTGCAATATTAACGTTTATTCTTCTTATATTTCCATTTTCATGTTGAGTATCATATATAGTTTTTATACTTTCTAATATATAATTTATATCACAATTTACAGGATCTTCGCCTGCTTCTAAAGCTAATCTTTTATGTCCCATTTTTTCAAGAATTTCAACTTCAGTTTTAATTTCCTCTTGAGTTAATTTTCTTCTTTCAAAGCTATTACAGCTTTTATAACCACAATATATACAATTATTAACACAATAATCACTAATATATAAAGGAGCAAATAAAACAATTCTATTACCGTAGATAGACTTTTTTATGTCTCCAGCAATTTTAAACATTCTAGATAATAATTTTTTGTCTTTTATTTGGAGAAGTACAGCTATATCTTTGTGAGATAACTTCTCTTTATTACAGGCTTTATCTAAAACCTTTTCTATATCTTCATTTGTGGCATTTTCAGCTTCTTTTAATAAATTTTCTATATAATCATGATTTATAAACATTTATATTCGCCTCCATAAAATATTATCTCCTCTAGTTAAATCTAGAGAAAAACCAGCATTATTAATTCTATTTTCTATGCATTTTCTGCATTCTGCAGCTTCATCACCAGTACAAATTTTATTATCATATAGCATATATTTATTTCTAACGTTAGTAGGAGAAAGATTTGGCATAACCACATTAGCTCCAGCTTTTAAACCTTTTTCACGCCCCATAGGATTTATTGTTCCTAGAGCTGTAGTTGCTGGTAATAAAACCTGAGGCAAAAGTAATCTTATAAGAGCTAGTAATGTAGTAGTATTTTCTAATGTACCAGCAGGTTGATTTCTAAGTATAGTATCTTTGTGAGGAATGAAAGGACCTATACCAACCATATGAGGTTTTAATTCTTTTAAAAATATCAAGTCATTTACGTAATCTTCATTTGTTTGATTAGGTAGCCCTATCATGAATCCAGCACCAACTTGATAGCCTATTTTTTTTAAGTTTTTTAAACATAATCGCCTATTTTCAAAACTCATATTAGGATGAAGACTTTCGTATAAGTTTTTGGAAGCAGTTTCATGACGTAATAAATATCTGTCAGCTCCTGCTTCATAAAATTTTTTATATGTTTCGTAACTTTTTTCACCAATAGACAATGTTACAGCACAGTCTGAAAATAATTTTTTTATAGACTTTATAATGTCAATGATTTTATTATCTGTAAAATAAGGATCCTCCCCACCTTGAAGTACAAAGGTTCTATATCCTAAAGAATAGCCTTTTTTGCAACAGTCAAGTATTTCTTCTTTAGATAGTCTATATCTCTTAGCATTGTTATTTTGACAAGATATACCGCAATATAGACAGGAATTTTTACAATAGTTTGTAAATTCTATTAATCCTCTTAAATAAACTTTATTATTATAGTACTTTAAACTAGTTTTATGAGCTTTATATGTTAGATATTTTTTATTTTCTTCATCAATATTGTTAAGTAAATATAAAAGTTTATCATTTGAGGTGTTATTTTTTTCATATAGTTCATCAATAATTTTTTTCATAGTTATATTTCTTTCTTTGATATAGATGTTTTTACATATACATTTTCAAGGTTACCTAACTTGCCTGTAAGGCTATTAATTTCATCTAGTGTTCCAGTTACAGTAATAGAAATTACAGACACACCTTCATCTTCAAAAGGGATACCCATTCTTCCTTTTACAATACCTTTGAAATCAGCAATTATTTCATTAAATTTTTGCTGACAATTCTTAGGATCTTCTAAGATAGCACTAATAACAGCAATTTTTTTCATAACGTACCTCCTTGTATAATATATAGTTCTGTTAAGTTATATGAACAGTGATTTCGCCTAAATAATTATGTGATTTTTGAAGTTATTCCATAATTACTAACCTAAATAATAAATTTGATAGTAAATATATTGTAAAAATTAAATTAGTAATAAAAGAAAATATTAAATGTAGAAGTTTATTTTATAAAATAAAAAACTTTCCCAAAGGGAAAGTTAACACAAATACCTCTATTAAAATTATATAACTTTCCTTTCAGATTAGACGAATCTTTACTGTTAGGTAATGTATATTTTAAAGAACAAATAATTAAAGAATAAAAATTTCTCTAATTATTTGAACTAAATTTGATTTAATTCTACTTTATCGAATAATATTTGTCAATAAATTTATAATATTATTATATTTTTACAACCATTATTTAATGCTATATTTTTAAGATTTTCCATGTATTCGTTTGTCGGTATTTTTGAATGTATTTTTTCTTTTCTAACACCCATGGGTCTATATTTTATAAGTTTATATCTTATATTAGGATCTAAAGAGGCTATAAGTTTGCTTATTTCAAATACGTTTTTTTCATTATTTAAAAGGTCTGGTACTATAACAGTTCTTATTTCATATAGTTTATTTAAACTAGCTAAATATTTAACATTTTTAAGAACTATATCGTTATTTCTTTTAGTGAGCATTTTATGTTCATTATTATCAAAGGATTTTATATCAACCATAGCCATATCCATTAATTCTGTAAGCTTAGGATTTTTAGAAAAATCTAAGGAGCCATTTGTATCTACAAAAATAGTAAGATCAAGAAGTTTAACTTTCTCAAATAAGTCTATTAAAAAATCTCCTTGAAGAGTACATTCACCTCCAGATACAGTTATACCAGATATAAAAGATTTTGTTTTTAATATTTCTTTTATAATTTCACCAACACTCATATATTTATTTCTAGGACCACAATTATTTTTGCATTTTTCTAAACATATACCACAATTTTTACATTTACTTTCATCCCATTTTACAGAGTCGCCTAAAAATTCTACAGCACCATGGGGACATACAAAGGCACAGGTTCCACAAGATTTGCAGGTATTTATAGTTTCAGGATTATGGCAATATTTACAGTCAAAATTACATCCCTGAAAAAATATAGCGGTCCTGTTTCCAGGACCATCTACAGAGCTAAAAGGTATTATTTTGTTAACTAATCCTTTAAGCATCATCTCTTACCTTTCTTTCTAATATTTTAGAATTTTTAACCGCGCCTAGACCTAAAGCTACTGTATCTTGAAGAACTTGCTCACCTTTATCTAATTTTTTAATATCAGATAACTTAACAAGATATCCTGTTATTCTTATTACATCGCTATCTGAAGAGTAAAAAGAGAAATATCTCATTCCTTCTTTAAAAGCTCCATTTATTATATCCAATATAGATTCAGGATTTTTTTTTGCAGTAACTTCAAATGGGAATATATCACCTATACCAGATGGAAAGTATTTATGAAATTTAGCACTTTGAAGTAAATGAGTAGGTAAATCAGGTTCTTCGCCAATAGGTATTCTGCAACCTGGACTTGTTCCTTTGTCTGTCTCAATACCTACTTGTGCATGTAGTAAAAAGTTACCATCTGTAGCTGAACAATATTTATTTACATTGCTGTTCACTATGCTATGCATTTTTTCTATTATTTTTATACCTAGTTCATTAGCTTTTTCGCTATGACCAAATCTATCTTTTAGCTCATTAGCTTTTAATAAATGATTAACGCATTCAGCTAATCCAAACATGCCAAACATAGCTGTAAATCTGTCCTTATATATTAAATTTTCTCTTACTAAAAAGCTACTTTCAAAAAAGTTACTTTCATTTACTATAAAATTTATTCTTTTATCTATATAATTACTCATTTTTGCCATAACATCAGGTAAAACATTATCTAAGAAATCTTTTGTAGATTTAGCTTTTTTAGCAGCAGCATAAAGATTAAGTCTTACAAGAGTAAAGCTACCGCCACCTATATATAAGCCATTATAGCAACTAGCTATACCATAATTATTATAAGGAAAATCCTTTGCAAATATTTCATGATTAGCAAAGCTAGGCTTAGCTGTAACTAAGGCTGTATTTATAGAATCTATAGCAAATTCTTTTGAAGTTTCTTTTCCGTATTTTAAAGTTATGTTTGGTATAGCAGTTTGAAGTTCTCTTTGTGCCTTTAATATGAGTCTTCCAGCTTTAGTTTCCTTAGGTCCTATATTAGCATGACAAAAAGAATCTGTTATAGTCCTATCTATGTGAAGTAAAAATAATTTTATTGCTTTATAAGCTTCTACTTCATCTTTTATAAAAGGTTCTAAAAGAGTATCAATGTTTCCTATATAAACAGGCATAGAAGTTATAGAAGGAACATGTTTATATAATATAAGCAAATGATTTGTAGCTTCCCAAATATCTTTTGGGGGATCTAAATTAAGAAACTCACTACCTTGTTTCATAAATTTTTCATAATCAGGACAAACATATCTAGGTCTATAAGGTGCATTACCTTCATTTAAATCACATATTATACCCTCTTCCCTTAAGTTTTGTATATCTGAAGGAAGATTAAGTACATTTAATGAATTTTCAGCTTCACGAGCAAGAGATAAAACCTTTTGTTCATAAGTTAAAGTTTTATTTTTTATTATATTTAAAATGTTATTCAAAACTCTCATCTCCTAATATAAATTATAGTATATTATAATAATCATTTTATATTTAAATAATTTTTTCTGCAAACATTTTCTTTCGGTATTATAAATTTTTTAAAGTAGGAATAAAAAACGAATACATTAATATTATTATGGAATTTAATTAGTGTAGATGTTAATTTTATATAATGAAGTTTGTGTGAAATAAAAAATATTATTTATGATAAGGTTCTCCTGATAATATTCTAAAAGCTCTATAAATTTGTTCCAAAAGCATGACTCTAAATAGTTGGTGAGGAAATGTCATTTTTGAAAAAGATAGCTTGTAATTAGCTCTTGATAAAACTTGTTGGGATAAGCCAAGAGATCCGCCAATAATAAAAGTAAGATTACTATTACCTGTTAATCTGCAATTTTCTATAAGATTTGAGAATTCTTCTGAGGTTATAGATTTACCATTTAAATCTAAAGCTATAACAAAACTATTGTCTTTTATATGTTTTAGTATTAAATTACCTTCTTTTTCTTTTATTATATTTTCTTCTTTAAAAGAGGCCTTATCTGGAGTTTTTTCGTCTGGGACTTCTATTATATGAAGTTTACAGTATTTAGTTAATCTTTTGGAGTATTCATCTATTGCAGTTTTTAAAAATTTTTCTTTAATTTTTCCCACTGAAATTACAGATATATTCATTTTACCCTCCTAATTTAGAGTAACTTAAGATATTATTAAATAATATAATGTTTTATTTAAAACTCCAAAAGGCTTATCATTAAATAAAATTTATTTAATGATAAACCTGATTATATATTATTAAATTAAGTATCTATAAGTCATCTAGATGATTATATTAAAATTTTTATACAGTCTAAGCTTTTTTTGCACAACAATTTTTATATTTTTTACCGCTTCCGCATGGACAAGGTTCATTTCGACCAATTTTGTTAGTTTTAACTATAGTTTTTGAAGCAACCCATTCCTTATGTATTTCTTTTCTTTTTTCTTTAGAAAGTATAGCTTCCCATTGAGGCAGATTATATAAATAATCTGCTTTAGCTTCTAACATATTGAAGTATAACTTTTCAAAATCTATTTTAAGAGAAATGTTAGAGTCTTCTTCTATATTGTCTAAATCTAAAGAATTACTTAAACTGTCATTTATTCCATCTAAAAATCCCATGAAAAATACTATAGGAGTATTAAATTTTTCTGCTAAACCTTTTACAGAACCTTCTATAACATTATTATGTTCACCTAATATTTGAGTGTATACGCTTTTTTCTATTGAACCATATTCCTTCCAAAATGCAGCTTCTCCTTTAGTTTTAACATAATCAATAACCATGTCTGTCCATTGTTTATATAAACTCATGATACATTCTCCTTTTATTTATTTTTATTATTTTGTTTGTTGATTTTTATTATATCATCTCTTCCAATAGGTTCAGGGATTTTAAAATTTTTACTAATAGAAGAGATATCCTTATTTTCAATAAATAATTTAACTTTTTTTATTGAAGGAATTTCCGTCAAAGACCAAACAATGCTCTTTAGATAAGCTTCTTCTTTATCCGCAGTCATAGAATAATAAGCTTCGCTACTCAAATTAACATAAGCTATATTGTTTTTTATAGAAAAGCTTAATAATCTTGTCTCTTTTGGGAAGATTGGTTTTAATGAATTATTTACAGAAGGACCTTTTATTAATTCACCAATTATAAATTGACCAATAAGTTCATCCTTTTTAATAATTCTTTCTTCTTTAGTTATTTCAGCATCATTTGTGTTATTAGTAGAATCAAAATATAAGTTTAAATCTACTAAATTGTTTTTTTCATTATGCAGTGTTATATTCTTGATTTTATCTTTATTGTTTATGCTTATGCTATCTTTTTTCTCGCAGGATATAAAAAATACTGAAGAAATTATTAAAGATGAGCAAAAAGCTAATTTAATAGATTTTTTCAAATTCAATCACCTTACCCTAAAATTCTATATAGTTACTTGGTGTATCTCTTTTAGCAACAGACAAAGAAAGTTCTTTACCTACTCTAATATCAGAAGAGTTTAATGTATTTAAAACAGTTTGATAAGCAAGTTCAGGAAAATTATTAGTTTTACTAAGATGTCCCAATATTATATTTTTATATTTATTATTGGTAATGGTTATTATAGCTCTACCACAATCTTCATTAGATAAATGACCTACATTGCTTAAAATTCTTCTTTTTAAAGTATAAGGGTATGGTCCAAATTTAAGCATTTCTGTATCATGATTACTTTCAAGTAATATTACATCGCAATCTTCTAAAATATTTTTAATATCTTTTGAAAAAAAACCTAAATCTGTAGCAATGCTCGCTTTTTTATTTTTAGAACACACAGTGTATCCAAAGGGACATGCAGCATCATGAGATATATCAAAAGGATTTATCTCCATATCATTTAAGACTACAGATTTTTTATCTAAAATTTTTATATTATGTTCTTTTATTTTACCAATATTTTTTTTCATAGCATCCCAAGTTTTGTGGTTAGCATATATAGGTATATCATATTTTCTGGATAAAACACCTACACCTTTTATGTGATCTATATGCTCATGGGTAACAAATATTCCATCTATAGATGAAGGAGACTCTTTTATTCGATTCAAAGCTAATTCTATGCTTTTACCAGAAAGTCCAGCATCTATTAGTATTTTTGATTTTTCAGAGGATATAAATATGGAATTACCGCTACTCCCACTATAAAGAGAACAAAAAATCATAACAGAGTTTTGCGCATTGAGTCAACTATAGTCTAACTATAGTTGCACCTAAAGATTTAAATTTATCTTCAATATTTGGATATCCTCTATCAATATGTTCAACACCAAGGATTTCTGTATCACCTTCGGCTAATAACCCAGCAATTACCATAGCAGCTCCAGCTCTTAAATCTGTAGCTTTTACTACAGCACCTGTAAGTTTTGGTACACCATCTATAATAGCTGTTCTTCCTTCTACTTTAATATTTGCTCCCATTTTCTTTAATTCATCTACATGTTTAAATCTACTTTCCCAAATACTTTCATTTACAATGCTTCTTCCTTTAGCAATGGTTAAAAGTGTACTCATTGGCTGTTGTACATCTGTTGGAAATCCTGGGTAAGGCTGAGTTTTTATATTTGCGCTTTTAAAATTACCTTTAGATTTTACTGTAACTGAATCACCGTTTTCTACAACATCTATTCCCATTTCTATAAGTTTCGCTGTTATAGATTCTAAATGTTTAGGTATTACATTATTTATTGTTACTTCTCCACCGCAAGCAGCAGTTGCTATCATATATGTACCAGCTTCTATTTGATCAGGTATTACACTATAAGTGCAACCTTTTAATTCTTTAACACCGGTAATTCTTATAACGTCTGTACCAGCACCTTTAATATTAGCTCCCATACTATTTAAAAAATTAGCTACATCTACTACATGAGGTTCTTTTGCTACATTTTCAAGTACAGTATTTCCTTCAGCAAGTGTAGCAGCTAACATTACATTTATGGTAGCACCTACGCTTACAACGTCAAAAAATATATTAGTTCCAATTAATTTATCTGCCTTAACAATTACAGCTCCATGTTCTATTTCAACATGAGCTCCTAAAGCTTCAAAACCTTTTATGTGTTGGTCAATAGGTCTAACACCTATAGGACATCCACCAGGCAATTCTACTCTAGCTTTTTTAAATCTTCCAAGTAGAGCGCCGATAAGATAATAAGAAGCTCTCATTTTTCTTACATCTTCAGTATTAGCATTTGTTTTTGTTATATTAGTACTATCTATTTGTAAAACAGAATTACTTTGTCTTGTAATTTTACAACCTAATTCGTTTAAAATTCTTTCAATACAATGTACATCTTCAATATTTGGAGTATTTTCTATAGTACAAACTCCTTTGCTAGCCATAATAGTAGCTGGCAATATAGCTACGGCTGCATTTTTTGCTCCGCTAATTTCAACTTTCCCAAAGAGGGGGTTACCTCCTGTGATTTTTAATTTACTCATCCCCGCATCCATCCTTACTTTAGAATTTATATATTTAAACTAATCGTTAATTTCAAACCTGTGTAACAAAATATATTATATCATAACTATTTATTATTTTAACACCAAATTTTAAAATGTTAAGGGTTATTTTAAGAAAAACACATTAAAAAATGGGAAAAAGTTCAACCTAATCTAAATTTTAATAATGTATATAGAATAATATAATTTTTATTAAAGTATAACCTTAATTTTTAAATATATTCCATATAAAAGATAATTAATATTATTTTTATTAAATTATCAGATTTTATTGACATTTTAAAACATAATATATTATGGTATAATACTATAAAATAGATATACGGGGGATTAGAATTAATCATGAAGTATTATGTAGTAGCATTATTTGATAAAGAGGATTATCATAAAATAGAAAAAATACAAAGAGATATATCTAAAAAATATAGAATATATAGAAATTTACCTATGTTACATATAACTCTTGAAGTAATAGAGGATCCTAATATTAATAAATTAGAAGAAACAATAGAAAAAATAATAAAGCCATATAAAAAATTTAAGGTAGAAATAAATGGAGCTATCTGTTTTGATCCACCTTATAAATCAGTTAATTTAAAAATAGAAAATAAAGGTTATATAATGAGATTAGCAAGAATAATGAATGATAATTTAAAGTTAAATGGATTTAAAGTAAGAGAAAATATAGATAATTGGGATTTACATGTGTCTTTAGCAAATACTAATTTTGCGTCTAGAGAATGGTCAGCTAAAGAATATATCTCTGCTTGTAGTAATTTAAAAGGAATAGGTATGCATAAAATGGCTAGAATTGATAGAATAGAAATTTGGAAACCTATAAATAATAAAAAAGAAATGGTAATAAAATCTTTTCCATTAAGAGAATTTTAATAATGTAATTATAAATAACACACACACACCTAATGCAAGGTGTGTGCTATTTTATATATCTAAATATCTAAAAGATTTCTCTTATAATCAGAATAAAGCTTTCTAAGTAGTTTCATTTTTTCATCTATTTCTAATTGTAAATTAGAAATAGTTTTATAATCATTATTTTCTTTAGCTTCTCTTATTTGACCAAATAAAGATTTATTAGAGCAGGTATCTTTCATTAAGCATTGTCTAAGATCATTAATTTTAGACCAGTTATGAATATCCAAATCAGAGGCTTTATTTACTTCATGTAATTGAGAAAAACTTCTAATTTCTTCTATATAATTTGGAATTATTCTATTTGTTATTTCAACTAACCATCTTTCAAGAGCAGCTAGTTTGTAACTATTAATAATTTTATATGTGAATACATCACCAGCTTTTAGCACTTCTATTTTATCTTTATATTTGTCTAAAGAGCATATATTTTCGTATACAGTAGAAGGCGCTTTACCAAAGATTTTACTTCTTTCTTCTTCAGTATAGTATTCAAATACGTCTTCTTCACTTCTATATTGTCTTCCCTTTTCAAGATAGTCGCCATTTTCATCAGGTGATTTTGAAAGTTCTTTTAAAAGTTCATCTTCATTTTTATTATTTTCTATAGCATACTTTATTCCATCAATCATAGACATACATAAAGAAGCTACTGTCAAATAAGTGTTACTGCGAGGATTTGGTGATCTTAACTCAAATCTTGTAGCTAAAGGATTATCCAAGTCTCTTATAACACCTACTAGAATTGTTCTATTTCTTGATGGTAATTCTACAGTATGACCTAAAGAAGTCACTGTACATACAGGAGCTTCAAATCCTGGTTTTAATCTTCTTAAAGAGTCATTAGTTGATGAAACAAAAGGATTTATTACTTCATAATTTTTTAGTATGCCCATTATAGAGGCATAACCAAAAGAACTTAAATAATGATTTTTATCTGTAGAGAATAAATTTATTATTTTACCATTTTTTAATTTGAGTGCAACACCTAAGTGAACATGCTTTCCACTACCTGCAACTTCATCTATAGGTTTTGCTAAAAATGTAACATCTAATTTATTATTTCTAAAAGTTTCTTTTATTATGCTTTTCACTAGCAATTCATTATCTGCTGTTTGTAGGGCATCTGAATATTTCCAATCGATTTCTAATTGCTCCATTATGTGTGTAAACCCACCAGAACTAGTTAATTTAGCTTTTACTCCACCAACTTCCTTATGACCCATTTCAGGTTCTAAACCATGCTGTTCCATAATAAGTAAAGATTCTTCTAAAGCAGTTCTAACACTTCCTTTAGTTCTGTTCCAATATTGTTCATGTAAAACTTGAGAGGTAGATAATTCGTCTACTTCAGCATTATCATTTGGAGTGTTTACCCAAAATTCTAATTCTGTAGCACAAGTTACGTTTACCTTTTCTATATCATCATAGTTTATATTTAGGGAAGATATAGATTCAGGATGATTTTTTATTAAATTTAATAAAGTTGTTTTAAAATATTCTATTGATTTTTTTAGTATGTATCTAGAATCGACAGGTTTATTTTCGTGATAAAGAAAACAAGGAATTCTAAGAGTACCGATTGGCTTTTCTGTTTGAGAGTCTATAAGTTCATAGTTATAATCTATAAACCAATTAACATTCATATCTACAATCATATCAACTTTAGCATTATTAAGAGTTGCAATACCTGGAAGGACAACGGAAGATCCGTCTGTTTGAACACAGCCTTTTATAAATTTATTCATATCTTCCAAAAACAATTTTATAGGAATTTTTTCGTCAGTGTCATTACCAGCTAAATCAATGCAAACTAAAGACACAAATTTTATTTCAGGATGGGAAATTAAAAATTCTTTAAGTTGCTCTTCGGAATGCATTTCTTTAGGAATAACATATACTAAATCATCTAACATAATTTACCTCCCCAAATTTTTAAATACAATCAATTTCATATCATATAATTATATTGTACATAATATATCCAATATATTATAATTAAAATTTTTATATGTCAATAGAAATTTTATTTATACATTTATATAATAGATATTATTGATAATATATTATAGAGTGAGAAATGATATTTATATGATGAGGTGATAAAATTGAGTATAAATGATAAGCCTATCGGTTTTTTTGATTCTGGAGTAGGTGGAATAAGTGTATTAAAAGAAGCATTTAAGTTATTGCCAAATGAAAATTTTTTATATTATGGAGATTCAAAGAATGCACCTTATGGAACTAAAAAGGTAGAAGAAGTTAAGGAATTAACCTTTAATGCAATAGACTTTTTAATGAATAAGGGAATAAAAGCATTGGTTATAGCTTGTAATACGGCTACTAGTGTAACTATAAGCGATTTAAGGAAGACATATGATATGCCTATTATAGGAATTGAGCCTGCTTTAAAACCTGCAGTAGAATTAAAGAAAAATGGGAAGATAATAATAATGGCGACACCTATGACATTAGCTGAAAAAAAATTTGAAAATTTGATGAATTTGTATAGAGAAACAGAAGATATAGAACCTTTACCTTGTCCGGGATTAGTAGAATTTATAGAAAGTGGAAAGGTTTCTGGAGAAGAAGTTTATAATTATTTAAAAGATAAATTTAAAAAGTATAATAATGAAAATATATCAGCTATTGTTTTAGGATGCACTCATTATCCTTTTATAAAAGAAACTTTAAGAAAAGTAATAGATAATAAAGTAATTATAATAGATGGAAGTGTAGGTACATCTAAAGAATTAAAAAGACAATTAAAAGATAGAAATATATTAAGAGAAGAAGATAGAGTAGGAAAAGTTACTATATTTAATTCACGTGAGGATGAAGAGATAATAAATTTAAGTTATAATCTTCTTAATATGAAATAGTATATTTTTTAAAATTTTATTTTTAATATAAGTATAATTTTTAATATACATAAAAAGCAGAATATAATAGAATATGATATAATTTATACTAAATATGAAATATATGGAACACAATAGTTGTGCGAAAGGGGAAATAAAAATGAATCCTATAGTAAGTATAGAAATGAATAATGGCAAAAATATTAAGATAGAACTATATCCAGAAATAGCACCTAATACGGTTAAAAATTTTATATCATTAGTAAATAAAGGTTTTTATAATGGGCTTATATTTCACAGAGTTATTCCTGGATTTATGATTCAAGGAGGATGCCCTAATGGAAATGGGATGGGAGGTCCAGGGTACTCAATAAAAGGTGAATTTAAGAGCAATGGATTTAATAATGAATTAAAACATACAGAAGGTGTTTTATCAATGGCTAGAACAATGCAACCAAATTCTGCAGGAAGTCAGTTTTTTATAATGGTAGATAATGCACCTCATTTAGATGGACAATATGCAGCTTTTGGAAAGGTTATAGAAGGCTTAGATGTAGTTAAAGAAATAGTAAATGTAGATAGAGATTTTAGAGATAAACCTGTGGAAGATCAAGTTATGAAAACAGTAACGGTAGATACTTTTGGAGAGGAATTTGACCAGCCAGAAAAATTAAGTTAAAGAGGAGGCGTTTTATTTGATTAATAATAAGTTGATGCTTGTTTATGGCTTAGAAAACGAAGAATTAAACTTGTTAAAAGATATGTGCTTAAAAAATAATTTGCAGAGTTTTAAAATAGTAAATAAAAATATGTGTAAAATGAAATTAAGGGATATAATAAAAGGTATGAACTTAGAAGTAGAGGACATAGATATGCCAGAAGAAAAAGTAGTTATATTCAATAATTTTTCTGACACTGAATTAAACTTAGGGGTAAAAAAGATAAAAGAAATTTTAAAACCAACACCTATAATGGCGGTAGTAACAGAAAATTCCATAGATTGGGAATTTGAATATTTAGTAAATCATTTAATAGAAGAAAGAGAATGGCATAGAAAACAAAATAGATAAAAGGTGATGAAAAGTGAGTAGAGTATCTGATAAAATAAAAGAAGCTAGATTAAAAAAGGGATTGACACAGAAGCAATTAGCTAAAAAGTTAGGTGTAGCAGAAAGTTTTATAAATGAGGTGGAATCCGGAAGAAAAATAATAAATGAAAGTTTAATGAATAGAATATCAAAAGTATTAGGAAAAGATATAAATGATATAGTAGTTTCTTTTGAAGAAGAAGTATCCTCAGAGCCTAAAAAAGAAGTTTCTATAAATAAAAGTAATAAAGTAAATGATGTATGGGATAATGCTTTTAGCTCTATAATAAAAGATGTTCCAGTTTACAATTATAATCTAGATAAAATTATTAATAAGAAGCAATTACCTATCATAGGAAATAAGGTTAATGGGATCCATCAAGATAAAGTTTTGTTTTTAAAAATAGAAGAAGAAGATATGTCTGGTTTTAGAATAAATAAGGGAGATATAGCATTTGGATATATTCATCATGAGATGGAAAATAATTGTATATTCCTTATAGAACATAATAATAAAAGATTTGTAAGACAATTAAAGAGATTAGATGGAAACAAAATATTGTTGATAAGTAATGGAATAGCTTTAAGAACTGAAGCTGTTAGATTAAAAGATATAAAAATTATAGCTAAATTGCTAAAAGTAGAAATAACTCTTTAATAGTAAATTAAACTAATTATTGAAAATAAATTTTATGTAAAAACAACGGAGAATAGGATTAAATCACTATAAATATTACTGGGATATAGTAATATTTATAGTGATTATTTTTATACAAAAGGAATATATATTTTTATAAGAAAATAATAATTACATAAGAAATATTTTATAATTTATGATAAAGCTTTGTAAATAATTTGCATCCATTATATAATTAATATATTAAAGAAATTTAAATATTTACGATTATTAAATAGAAAACATAAGGTATAAGGAGGAGTTTGTATGAAGGGTACAGTAGTAGCAACATGGGTAAAAACATGCAGAAAGCTATATGGCGAAGAAGCAGTTGACCAAGCTATGAATGCTGTAGGATGGCAAGGTAAAATATTTTCCCCAATGGAAAATGTTGAGGATATAAAAGTTAAAAATATGATAGACAAAATAGCCAGTAATGTTAATAAAGATGTTAAAACCTTATGGGGACAAATAGGACAAGATAACTTGAAAGCTTTTAACAAAGATTATCCTGCTTTTTTTGAACATGAAAACTTGTATTCATTTTTAAAATCTATGTTTGATGTTCATGTAGTTATGACAAAAAAATTTCCAGGAGCTAAGCCGCCACTTTTAACTATAAAACCTATATCTGAAAGAGAAGCTATATTTACTTATAGTTCTAAAAGAGGAATGTTTGATTATTTTTTAGGACTTTTAAAAGGAAGTGCAGAACATTTTAAAGAAAATATTAAAGTAGATGAAATAGAAAGAAAAGATGATTTTTTAAAGCTCAAACTTACTTTTGAGAAAAATATTTATTATAATAAAACTTTTAAAGTTAACAAAATATTGTCTTTAGGCTTTATAAAAAATATAGGAGGAAAGGTTGCTTTATTTACTTTTATAATAAGTATGCTATCATCCTTTATTTTATTAGGAACTAATAATTTAATTAAGACTTTAGTTTTATCTATTATATCATCTGTGGCTGCTTATGTATCAACAGAAATATTGCTAATGCCTAAATATTTAATATTTGAAGAAATAAATAAAATAAATAAAAATCATTATATAGAAGAGGGAGATATTAAAACAGGTGACTTTTTAGAAGAATTATATAAAGAATTAAAGAAACATAAAGATATAATAAAGGCTGATTTTGTAGGATTCAAAGGTGTAACAGATGAAATGAATACTTTTGTAGATAACATAAATCTTATATCAGAAACTATGAGTCATACATCTACAGAGATATCAGGAGTAGTTGAACAAGTAGCTAGTTGTGCGGTAAACCAAGCTGAAAATACTGAACAAGTAGTAGCGGTTTTAAATAATAATATACAAAACTTAAAAGATATAGTTAGTAGTGAAAATGGTAATAAGTTAGAATTAGAAAAAGCTTTAGAAAAAGTAAACAATAGTTACAATAATGTTAATAATACTAGCAAAAATATTTTAGATTCTCTTGAAAAATTCCAAGAAGTTAAAGATAAAGGTTTAGAATTAGAAAATAAGGCAAAAGATATAACAAATATAGTATCTATTGTATCTGGAATATCAGAACAAACTAATCTATTAGCTCTAAATGCCTCCATTGAAGCAGCAAGAGCAGGAGAACAAGGTAAAGGTTTTGCTGTAGTTGCAGAAGAGGTTAGAAAACTAGCAGAACAATCTAAAGAAGCAGTTGAAGAAATTAATAATAATCTTATAGAGTTTGCAAGCGATATAAAAAATTTAGTTGTTAGAATAGAATCTCAATACAATGTGTTAGAAAAAGAAACAGATAGATTAGAAGAAGTTAGGGATATTAGTTATGGTGCTACAACATCTATAGGTACTGTAGCTTCTGCTATGATTAAAACTATAAATGAACTTAATAAAGAAGCAGATTCTATATCAAGTATATATAATAATATAGAATCTTTAGCAGCTATAGCAGAGGAAAATTCAGCTTCATCAGAAGAAGTTAGTGCTAATGTATCAAGTTATACTAATGAAATAAAAAAATTAGTTAATAATATACATGAGTTTAAACAGATAACAGAAACATTTAAATCAGATTTAAGTAGATATAAAATATAATCAAATATTTAAAGATAGATCTATTTAAAGACTTGATAAAATATAATTTAAATTTTAAGAAAGCTATGAAATATAGAGAAATATTTTATTTCATAGCTTTTATTTATTTTAAAGTTGGCATAAAAATTTATTGTTATATTCTATACTCCTGTTAGATCAAAATTAGGAATAAATTCTTTAGATGAAGATGAAGCTTCTTGTATAAAAGCATTTTTTATTCCCAGTTCCAAACAATAATCTATTATAGCATCATAATGTTTAGGATTAAGATTTTTATTAAGTTCACTTAGCTTACAAAAATTTTCTATAGGGGTATATTGATTCATTATGCTTATATAAACTTTATGATTAAATTTTTTAAAGATAAAATCTATTATCTTTTTTGTATCAAATAATAGTCCAGGTAACATAAGATGTCTTATTATAACTCCTTTTTCAATAATTCCATCATTATTAAATACTGGTGTTCCAACTTGATTAAACATTTCTTCTATGGCTTTACATGCAATGTTAAAGTAATTATCGCAATTAGAGTATCTTTTTGCATATTTATCATCAAAATACTTTAAATCTGGTAAAAATACATCAATATAGCCTTTTAAAGATTTTATAGTGTCAATATTTTCATATCCATTAGAATTATATAGTATAGGTATAGTTAATCCATTATTTTTTGAAATTTTTATGACCTCTATAATTTGAGGAACGTAGTGAGTGGGAGTAACTAAGTTTATATTATGAGCATTTTTGTTTTGCATTTGCAAAAAAATGTTAGCCAAATGATTAACGGAAATTTCCTTACCCTTTCCTAAATGACTGATTTCATGATTTTGGCAAAAAACACATTTCAAATTACAGTTTGAAAAGAATATTGTTCCCGAGCCATTAATTCCTGATATGCAGGGTTCTTCCCAATAATGAAGAGCGGCTCTTGCAACTTTTATTTTAGAATTAGCTTTGCAAAAGCCTAATTTATTTTGCATTCTATTTATTTCACAATTTCTAGGACATAGTGTACAATTTTCTAATATATTCATGTTTACACATCCGTTCTTCTTTAGAATTATATTATTTTTCTTTAATATAAAATATAATACATTGAATCATAAAAATAAAGCTTATAACAGCAAAACTAGGATATAATACACTTATAAGGTTCACAAATCCCAATTGAGATATTGGAATAGCTAAAAGAATAACAATAAAAACTGATTTGTTATAAGATATTCCTAAAGATTCTTCCATTGTTTTTCCTACACTAAAAATATTAGAAACTTCTGTGGAAAACATTTCAAGCCAAATTATACACAGAAGCATTATTTGTATTAAAGTACCAAACCTATTAGCTATATACAAAAGAGGTATTTCATATTTGAAAATATAAGGAATATTAAGCAGTAGTAATAAATTTATTATAAAAGATAAAATTGTAAGTCCTAAAGAACCAACAACTAAGCCAGATTTTAATATATTTTTATCTTTTATTTCAGTGCTAAGAGGTACTAAAACACCACTGCAACATAATATATTAAACCCACTATATATAAGCGTAGATACTAACCAATGCTTTCTATAATGAGGAATTGATTTTATTTGGGCTATGCTAACATTTTTTGAAAAAGCTAAATATAGTATAAATACAGTTATAATAACTATCATTAAAGAAGGAACAATAAAAGAATTTATTTCAATAAGACCTTTTGTATTTCTTAGCAATACAAAAAGAGAAGTTAACACCATGATACAAATACCTACCCATTTAGAAACACCAAAATATTGATTTAATAAGGCTCCGCTTCCCGCTAAAATTATTGCAGAACTACTTATAAGAAATAGTCCAGTTAATAAATCGATGGCTTTACCTAAAAACCCAGGACTAACTAAATTAATTAAACTATTATAAGAAGTTAAATTATGTTTAATACTAATATCAATTATTATAGAACCCATAATAACATATATGAAAAAACATATAGTTAGTCCTATAAAACTTTTGTATCCGTATGTAGTAAAAAATTGAGTCATTTCTTGACCAGAAGCAAGTCCTGCTCCTACGATAGTTCCAATAAAAACTGCACCCATTTGAAAAATTAAAGAAAATTTATTTTTATACATATATCCTCCTATTTAAATTAATATAATCTCCTTATATAAATATATATAAAAAAATAAAAATAATGATTTTTAATTAAATTTTCTTTTTAGGGAGAAAATAAAATTATATGCTGAATTAAATAAGGAGGGAAGCAAGTATTGAGTTATAGAAATATTACAAAAAAAATAATAATATTTTTAATTTTCATTACTACCATTTCATTATTTGGATGTAAAAAGAATAATGAAGGTGCCAAAGCAAACAATGATTTTGACATAAAAATAGCAACAAATTTATTGAATTCTTATATGGACTACTTAATAGAAGAAAATATGGAAGGGGCTCAAAAGCTATATTCTAAAAAATTAAAAAAAGATAAAATTAAAAAAGAAAATGAGGATGTAAAGATAAAGGGATATACTATAGCAGAAGTAAATGAAATTGGAAACTCAGCATTATTTATAACAAAAGTAGTAAGTGTAAATATTAAAGAACCATATACGTCAGTAGAAGAATACAAAATAAAAATAATAAAAGAAGAAAATGAGTATAAAATAGACGAAATAAATATAGGAATGGACAAAGAAGCATTTACAAAAAATAATAGAATAAGATATAGAAACAAAAATAATGTAAAAACAGAACTAATAATAAAGCCCTCAATCATACCAGATTATGTATATGCAAAGGATGATACGGCTAATATAGAAAAACTAGTTGTACCTAAAAAAAATATTGGACCTATAAGTCTTTCTTATAGTGAAAATTTTATAGCTATATCAACTTATGATAACGATTCTTATATTGGAATAGTAACTATAGATGAATCAAAAGCTGTTCAAGGAGGGCAAGATCAAGGAACTGGAGAAGAAGGAGAACAAGGCGGGCAAAGTGCAGGTGAAACAGAACAACCAGGCTTAGATATGATGGAAGAAATTGGAGAAAAGCCTATAGGAAAAGAAATATCATCATTAGATTTATTAAAGGGAAGCAAAATTGATTTCATGGTATTTTCTCCAGATGAAAAATTTATAGCGGTTCAATATGAAACAAGTGATAAAACCAAGAATGTAAGAATATATCAATCAGATAGTGCAGATATAATACCTTTTAAGATGGAGAATAAATTTCCTTTAAACAAAGTTAATATAACATTATCTTCTTTTACACCAGATTCTGTAATATTTAATGTATCTAGCAAAGAAAATAATGATAAAAGTTTAGCTGAATTCATAGGTAAGTGGCAATTAGATTTAAAGGAATTTAAAGTTAAAAAAATGTAGTTATTTTGAAAAAAGAGTATCTGTGACATATAATATTCACAGATACTTTTTTTTGGAGGAATTTATTATGGAAAGAAAATGGTATGATAAGCCATATCATAGTTTAAATTATTTTTTAAGAAATAAATTTGGCTGCAAAGTTTTTAAAATATCACTGGATGCAGGTTTTTCTTGTCCTAATAGGGATGGGAAAATAAGTAAAGGGGGGTGTATATATTGCAGTGAAAGAGGTTCTGGAGACTTTGCAGGTAATAGGAGTTTTAGTATACATAAACAGTTTGAAGATATAAAAAAGATAATGAAGGAGAAATGGATAAGTGATAAATATATTGCTTATTTTCAAGCGTATACTAATACCTATGCACCTATAGAAATATTAAGACAGAAATATGAAGAGGCTATTAATGAGGAGGGGGTAGTTGCATTAGCTATAGCAACAAGACCAGATTGTCTAGATGAAGATGTCTTAAATCTTATAGAGGAGTTGAGCAAAAAAATATATATATGGGTAGAATTAGGGCTTCAAACTGTAAATGATGAAACAGCTAAAATAATAAATAGAGGATATAAATTAAATGTATTTGAAAAGGCAGTGAAAGATTTAAGAAGTAGAAATATTGATATAGTTGTGCATACTATATTTGGATTGCCAGGAGAAACACAAGAGGATATGATAAGAACAGTTAAATATATATCCAAATTAGATATTCAAGGAATTAAGTTTCATCTACTACATCTTTTAAAAGGAACTCCATTAGTAAAATTATATGAAAATGATGATTTAAAATTTTTAAGTATGGATGAATATGTGTCGTTAGTATGTGAATCTATAACCTTATTACCACCTGCCATGGTTGTACATAGACTTACAGGGGATGCACCTAGAAATCTTTTAATAGGTCCTATGTGGAGTCTTAAAAAGTGGGAAGTTTTAAATGCTATAGATAAAAAAATGAAGGAAGATAATTTATATCAAGGTTTAAATTTTAATGGAAAATAAAGTTGATAAGCAGTGAAATAAAATATATGATTTGGTGTGAGTGTCTTACTTTTATGTAAGTAGAAATTTTATATATAAATACACTAGTGTTCAATGATTAAAAAATATTTTATATTGACATTTGAAAAATATATCAAATAGGGGGTATTTTATGAATATTGATATAGTAATTTCAGCTGATCATGTAGATGAGAAGAGATTGGTTAATAAAACTGTAGTGGTTATAGATATATTAAGAGCTACATCTGTGATTATTACAGCTATAAATAATAAATGTAAGAGAGTAATACCTGTTTTAACTATAGAAGAAGCTAAAGATATTGCTAAAAACAGCAAAGAAGAAGTGATTTTAGGGGGCGAAAGAAATGCATTAAAGATAGATGGATTTAATTTTTCTAATTCCCCTTTGGAGTATACAAAACAATTTGTGGAGAATAAAACTGTTATACTAAGTACCACTAATGGAACTAGAGCTATTAATAATAGTTTTAATGCAAAAACTATATTGATCTCCGCGTTAATAAATTCTAAAGCTACCGCTAAAGCAATAGATAAGCTAGATGAAGATTTAATTATAATTAATTCTGGAACTAATGGCCAATTTTCCATGGATGATTTTATATGTGGTGGTTATTTAATAGACTGCTTATTAAAAATAAGAAAAGACCTAAAATTATCAGATATAGCTAAAACAGCTCATTATGTCTATGAAAACAATAGAGATATAAAAAGTTTTGTGCAAAAAGCAAAACATTATAAAAGATTAAAGTCTTTAGATCTAGAAAAAGATTTAGAATATTGTTTTCAGAAAGATATAATAAACGTTGTTCCCCAATATAAAGATGGATATATAACAAAGTTAAATATTTAATTATTATTAATTTAATCTCCTAGACTTCATACAACTATGTAATGAAATCTAGGAGAATTTTTATAAATTTAGATTTATAAAATCTTTTTTTACCCAGCCTTTTGTATTTATAATACCTTTAGAAAAACAAGAAACTTCATACCAAATTTCACCACGATTTTCTGCAGCACAATGTATAGTTACAGAATCATCTTTATGAAGTTTGTAAATATAAGGTGAATTATTATCAGGATATAAGTATATATAAGAATTTTTAATTATTGTTCCATCTTGTACACTACATGTAATAAATTTTATATCAATGTTTTTAAAGTCACTTCTATTTTGACTTTTAAGTTTGTCTATTTGTTTTTTAAATAAAATTATTTGTTTTTGCTGAAGATTAATTTTATTAGAAAAGGTATATATAAAATATGAACAAGCACCTAATATTATTATAAATAATAAAAAAACTATCAAAATTATCCTCCTATTAATTTGTATATTATAGTATATTCAATATACTATAAAGATTGTTAAGAGATTTTTGTATAATTTTAATAGTATTTAAATATCTTAATCATAGGTTATAGTTATTAATATAGTAAATTTATAGTGTTAATTCTTTATAGTTGTAAATATAATAATCTGCTATTTTTTTTATAGCATCTTCCTTATCTTTAGAGCAAGTATCATAAACCCCAATAGTTTTCATATTAGCTGCTTTAGCACTTTTTATGGCAGGAAGTATATCTTCAAAAACAACACATTTTTCAGGAGATAAATTTAGTTTTTTTGCACACAAAAGATATATATCAGGAAAAGATTTATTCCTATTAACTTCGCTAATAGTAGTTATTGAATCAAAAAAATGTAGTATTTCATTATTTTTTAATACTAATTTAGTCAATTCAGCAGTATTGCTTGTAGCAATAGCTAATTTTATTCCTTTATTTTTTAGTTTTATAAGAAAATCCTTTGCATTATTTTTTAATTTTATGTTAAGTGAGTATTCCTTAATTACCATACTATTCCATTCGTTTAAAATTTCTTTTGGAGATTCTTTTAAATTAAAATTTTTCTTAAAAAAATTAGCACCTTCTTCAAAGGTTAGAGATTGTATTTTATCTTTTAAATCACAAGGAACTTTTAGATTTCTTTTATTTAAAAATTCATAGTCTATTTTTTCCCATATTCCCATAGAATCTATTAATGTTCCATCTAAATCAAAAATTGCTCCTTCTATATTTTTCATAAAAATCATTCCGTAATTCATGATAATAAGATTATAACAAGATATATTTAATAAATAAAATAACCTTGAAAAACAGAAAATAAATTTTTAAAATAATTAAATTTTATATTATGATTATCTAATATAATATTATAATCTTCTTATAAATAAGAGTAAAGAGTGAATGTATTTTTAAAAACTACTTTAAATTAAAAACCTCTTTCAAATATAGCTATTTTATCTTTATCTTTAAAATCTTCTATAGAATTTATATTAAGTTTTTTTAAAATATTATTCATACAAGAGCTTTCTATTGGGGTTTTTATAGAGGAGTTGTTTGCAAATTCATCAACAGCTTCTTTCCCTAGTTCTTCAGATATTATTGCTTTGGGACCACCAACACATCCACCTATGCATCCCATTCCTTCAATAAAATTTGCCTCTAGTTCACATTTTTGTGCTGCTGAAAGTAATTTTTTACATTCTATCACACCATTACCTTGTATAGTTTTTAAAAACTTTTCTTTTTCAGGAAAGAGTTTTTTTATTACATCTTCAACAGCTATGGAAACGCCACCAGTCCTTGCATATAATCTTCCACCTCGTGAAGTATATTCAGATGAAAAATCTTCTGGCATTTTTGAGATATTTATATTAAAAGAATCAAATATATTTTTAAGTTCTGAAAAAGTAAGTACAAAGTCTATATTACCCTGTAAATCTTTTTCTTTAGCTTCTGCCTTTTTAGCTATGCAAGGACCTATAAATACAACCTTACAATTTGGATTAAGAATTTTTAAAACTCTACCAGCTGCAATCATAGGAGAAATAGAAGGAGATACATATTTCACAAGGTTTTTATAAACTCTTTTTATCATAGCTACCCACATAGGACAGCAGCAGGAGGTTATCATTAAATCATCTTTATTTTTAACAAGATGGTCAAACTCTATAGCCTCTTTTAGTGTGAGCATATCTGCAAAAAATGCTACTTCTATCATATCAGAAAAACCTATTTTTTTAAGAGCACTTCTTATTTGATTTATAGATATGTTCTTACCAAATTGACCAGTTATGGCAGGTGCAACAGCAGCGATTACAGGTACATCACTTTTTAAGATATCTATTAAAGGTATAAATTCTACTTTGTCTAATATACTTCCAGTAGGACAGGCTTCTACGCAGAAACCACAATCTGTACATTTTTCAGTATCTATGTAAGTAGAATTGTTTTTTTTATTTATTAATATAGCATCAAATGGGCAAGAATTTTGGCAAAGAGTTTTTTCATTATTTTTTTTACAATCCATGGAGCAATTTTTAATTTTATTTACTATTTTATGTTGAGAAGAATAAGAAGCTATTGCTTTAGTTAAATTTTTTATAAAATTATTAGAATCGTAAATTATTTCTACACCACATAAAGAAGAAATTGTTTTACATAAATTTTTCTTGTTGTAATCATATTTTGAAATAATATTTTCTATATCAGATTCTAATGTTCCATTAACATAAGAATTTACTATAGTTTTAAATAATTCACTATGTTCCTTTTTCATATAATCACGCTCCTAAGATATACTTTTATTTCTTTAGGATATCCTTATTTATAAAAAAATATAAAAAAAGAGCTACTTTAAAGTAGCTCTTGGTCGGGGTGACAGGGCTCGAACCTGCGACCTCATGGTCCCAAACCACGCGCGCTCCCATCTGCGCCACACCCCGGCAAATTTTCTAACAAATAAATTATATAATATAAGTAGAAATAAATCAAGGGAGTACACGTGTAATATTTTAATAATTATTTTCTTCTACACCTTTAGTTGGTACAGTTGAAATTAAAAATCCTATTAAAATTGAAACTAGCGCAGGAGCTATTATATTTAAATATATTACAAAACGTGTTTTATAAACTATTAATGCGGTTATTCCTGTTATTGCTACAGTGAAAATAAAAGTATATATTATAAATTTAGCAAAAGAACTGAAAATTTTTTCATATATTTTGTGACGAGTAGGACCACTTACTATACTTCTAAATATAAAGTATGATATCAATATTAATACTAAATTTACTATAGAAGATATTAAAAAATTTCTCATAAAAACACCTCCCCAATGGATTTTAAAAATAGTATTTCCAAAAGGAAGGTATTTTAAGCATAATTTTATAAATTAATATACATTTCGCCTACTTTATATATATCGCCAGCTCCAACAGTTAATATTAAATCACCTGGTTTAGCGTTTTCTACAAGATAATTTTTTATATCATCAAAAGTGTGAAAGTTAGTGCATTTTAATCCTTGTTCCCTTAGTTTATCACCTAACATATTTGAAGTTATAACGCCAGTATCTTTTTCTCTAGCAGCATATATATCAGCTAAAATTATTTCATCTGCATTATTAAAACATTTGGCAAAATCGTCAAATAAAGTTAATGTTCTAGAATAAGTATGTGGTTGGAAAACACAAAACATTTTTTTGTGAGGATATTTTTGGGCTGCAGCTAATGTAGCAGATATTTCTGTAGGGTGATGGGCATAATCATCTATTACAGTAATATTATTTTTACAGCCTTTTAGTTCAAATCTTCTATGAGTTCCCAAAAAGCTTTCAATACCTTCAACTATATCTTCATTTTTTATATTTGAAACTAAGGCAACACATATGCTAGCTAAAGAGTTTAGTATATTATGTTTTCCAGGAACATTTAATTTTACTGAAAATAATTTTTTGTTATCTTTAACTACATCAAAACTGCTACAAGCCTTTTCATCATATTTTATATTGGAAGCTTGTATATCTCCCGAATTTATACCATAAGTTACAACGTTACAATTGGCTTCTTTTAAAATACTTTGTATGTTTTCATCTTCTCCATAAGCTACAAGATAGCCATCTTTAGGAATCAATTTAATAAACTTTGAAAAAGCATTTTTAATATCTTCCAAATCTTTATAGTAATCTAAATGATCTGCATCTATATTTAAGATTACTCCGATATATGGAAAAAATTTAAGAAATGAAGATTTATATTCACAAGCTTCTGTTAAAAAGAAGTCACTTTTACCTACTCTTACATTACCATCTATTATGTCTAGATTACCACCTACTAAGATAGTAGGATCTACATTAGCTTTTAATGCTACATGAGATAACATAGAAGTTGTAGTTGTTTTCCCATGAGTTCCGGAGATTGCAATATTATATTTATAGGCCTTCATTAAGTCACCTAAAAAATCAGCTCTATCTACTAACTTAATGTTTTTTTCTTTAGCTTTTATTATTTCAGGATTATCCTCAGAAATAGCAGCTGTATATACTATTAAATCAGCATCTTTTATATTTTCTTTGTTATGGCCAATATATATTTTGGCACCTTTTTTTTCTAATTTTTCTGTTATAGGTGATGAATTCATATCTGAACCAGATATAGTAAAATTATGAGATAATAGTATTTCTGCTAAGCCACTCATACTTATTCCACCAATACCTATAAAATGTATATGTTTATTTTTATCTTTTATAAAATCAAATGACACTTAGATCACTCCTCAAATATTACTTGTATTAGATAATTATATACAAAAACAAAACAAAAAAACATATTAAAGTAGAATGTTTTTATTTTAAATTTTAATTTAAGTTGTTGATATTGTTACATATTTATCTTAAAATGAGAATAATAAGAATAGTAAATTAAAAATAATTCGTAAAATAACATTTTAGATAGGTGATAAGAAAGCATGGATAAGTTTACAAGAAATCAAAGAATAGCTATAATTATGAAAATATTAACGGAAAACCCTAATAAGATTATAAATTTAAATAATTTTACAGAAATCTTCAATGCTGCTAAATCTACAATAAGTGAAGATTTATTTGTAGTAAAGGATATATTAAACAGGATGAGTATGGGAAAAGTAGAAACTATATCAGGGGCAGCTGGAGGAGTAAAATTTGTAAATGGTGTATCAGAGAAAAAAAGCAAAGAGTTCGCTGAGAAACTATGTATAAATTTGAGTAAAAAGGATAGAATAATACCAGGCAACTTTCTATATGTTACAGATATAATGTGTAATCCTGAAATAATAAAACAAGCAGCTAAGATACTGTCGTCTTTTTTTTCAGGGGAACATATAGATTATGTTATTACTGTTGAAACGAAAGGAATACCTTTAGCTTATGAAGTAGCTAATTTATTGGGAGTTCAACTTGTAGTTGTTCGTCGAGAAAACAAACTTACAGAGGGTTCAACTTTAAGTATAAACTATGTGTCTGGATCTAGTGGAAGGGTACAAAATATGTATGTATCAAAAGATGCAATAAAAAAGAATAGTAATTGCATTTTTATTGATGATTTTATGAAAGCTGGTGGTACAGCGCTTGGAATAATTAATTTGCTTAAAGAATTTGAAAGTAAATTATTGGGAATTGGAGTGTTGATAGATAATAAAGATATAACCAAGAAATTGGTAGATAATTACTTTTCTATAATAGACTTTAATGGATTTGATGATAATGGTAATATAGTAGTTAAACCTTCTAAATTATTCAGATAATGTAATTTTCAAAAAATTTAATATTTTTTTTGAAAATAGAGAAGGAAAAACACAAAATTTAGAGAATATGTATGTATATACATAGCATCTTGGAGGTGGAATTATGCAAATTACAGATGTACGTGTTAGAAAAATTGCGGCAGAAGGAAAAATGAAAGCTATAGTTTCAGTAACCTTTGATAATGAGTTTGTAGTTCATGATATAAAGGTTATAGAAGGTCAAAATGGACTTTTTATTGCTATGCCTAGTAGAAAAACACCAGATGGTGAATATAAGGATATAGCACATCCAATTAATACTGAAACTAGAGAAAAAATTCAAAAATCTATAATCGAAGAATATGAGAGAGCAAAAATAGAAGAAGAATCTTCTGAAAAAGTTCAAGAATAAAATATTTAAAGGAGCCTATAGGCTCCTTTTTATTTTTGAATTATTCTAAAAATATGGTAATAGGTTGAAAATAATTTTTATATAAAATATAATATTATAAGATGTTTTATTAAATAAAATAAAAGTATATCATAATTAAACCATAAAGAGGTGCTATAATGTATAATTGTGCTATAATATTGGCTGCAGGCAAAGGTAAAAGAATGAAATCCTCTATGCCGAAAGTCGTACACAAAGTTTGTGGAAAAGAAATGGTAAATCATGTAATTGATAATGTTAGAAAAGCTAATATAGAAGATGTAAATTTAGTAATAGGAAAAGGATCAGAAATAGTTAAAGAACATACAGAAAATAGAAATATTACTTATTCCATGCAAAAAGAGCAACTAGGAACAGGGCATGCTGTTATTTGTGCAGAGGAATTTTTAAAAGATAAAAAAGGTACAGTGGCTATATTTACAGGAGATGCCCCTTTAATTACAAGTGAAACTATAGAAGAATTATTTAAGTTTCATAATGATGGTAAGTATTCAGCTACTTTGATTTCTGCTATTGTAGAAAATCCAGCAGGATATGGTCGAATTATAAGAGAAACATCTGGAGAAGTAAAAAAAATAGTTGAGCATAAAGATTGTAATGAAGAAGAGATTAAGGTAAATGAAATCAACAGCGGAATGTACTGTTTTGATATAGAAGTTTTATTAGATAGTTTGAAAGGCCTTAATAATAATAATTCTCAAGGGGAATATTATTTAACAGATGTTATAGAAATAATAAAAAAATCTGGTAAGAAAGTTGGAGCCATAGTTGTACCTTATGAAGAAATCATGGGTGTAAATTCAAGAGTTCAGCTTTCAGACGCAGAAAAAGTTATGAGAAAAAGAATAAATAATAAACACATGGTAAATGGAGTAACATTTATAGATTGTGATAGCACATATATAGATGCTGATGTAGAAATAGGAAATGATACAACAATATATCCAGGTTGTGTTATACAAGGAAATACAAAAATAAAAGAAAATTGCATATTATACTCTAATTCTAGAATATTTAATAGTATAATAGAATCAGGAGTTACAGTTGAAAACTCTGTTATATTAGAAAGTCATGTTGGAGAAGGTACTACTGTAGGACCATTTGCTTATATAAGACCAGAAACTAAAATAGGTAAATCTGCAAGAATAGGAGATTTTGTAGAAATAAAAAAATCATCTATTGGGGATAACACAAAGGTATCACACCTTACTTATATAGGAGATGCAGAGGTAGGAAGTAAGTGTAATTTTGGATGTGGGACTGTAGTAGTGAATTATGATGGACAAAAGAAACAAAAGACTATTATTGGTGATAATGCTTTTATAGGATGCAATACAAATTTAATTTCTCCAGTTAAAGTTAACAATAATACATATATTGCAGCAGGATCTACAATTACTAATGAAGTGCCAGAAGGTTCTTTAGCAATTGCTAGAGCGAAACAGATAAATAAAGAAGGCTGGGTAGATAAAAAAGGATTATTAAAGAAATAAAATTTAAGGAGGACTATATAATAATGATAACCCATGGCAAAGGTATTAAAATTTTTTCAGGTAATTCTCACCCAAAATTAGCTCAAGATATAGCTAATATTTTAGGTACTACTGTAGGTGATTCAGAAGTAGGAACATTTAGTGATGGAGAAATATCTGTTAATATCAATGAAACAGTTAGAGGAACAGACTTATTTATTATACAATCAACTAATGAACCAGTTAATGATAACTTAATGGAACTTTTAATAATGATTGATGCATTTAAAAGAGCTTCAGCAGGAAGAATAACAGCAGTTATTCCTTATTATGGTTATGCAAGACAAGATAGAAAAGCTAAGGCTAGAGATCCAATTACAGCTAAATTAGTTGCAGACCTTTTAACAGCAGCAGGAGCAGACAGAGTTTTAACAATGGATTTACATGCCTCTCAAATCCAAGGATATTTTGATATACCGTTAGATCATTTATTAGGATCACCAATACTTTCAAAATATTTTGTGCAAAAAGGATTTGCAGATAGAGATGATATAGTGGTAGTATCTCCAGATTTAGGAAGTGTAACTAGAGCTAGAAAATTTGCTGATAAGTTACAATGCCCAATAGCTATTATAGATAAAAGAAGACCTAAAGCAAATGTGTCAGAAGTAATGAATATAATAGGAGATATAAAAGATAAAACTGTTATATTAGTTGATGATATGATAGATACGGCTGGAACTATAACTAATGGAGCTAATGCTTTAGTAAAAATGGGAGCTAAAGAAGTTTATGCTTGCTGCACTCATGCTGTTTTATCTGGACCAGCTATAGAAAGAATAGAAAAATCAGTGATAAAAGAATTAGTTATGTTAAATACTATAGATCTACCAGAAGAAAAAACTTTAGATAAATTTAAAGTTTTATCAGTTGCACCAGTATTTGCAGAAGCAATTAAGAGAATATATGAAGATACATCAGTAAGCAAGTTATTTGAAGATTAATAAATACATATTAAATAAAGTACTCATAGAATTTATTTTCTATGGGTACTTTATTTATATAGTTAACTATTTGTAAATTTTGAAGAATTATTTATATTTATTTTAAATAATGTGATAAATTAAATATGATAAATTAAATATGTATTATACAGAGATAATATATAATATTTAAAGTTAAAAGGAGGATATACTAATGGAAGGAAAAATAGGAAAAGTTCTTGTTGTAGATGATGATGAAAATATAGCTGAAGTAATTAAAATGTATTTAGAGAATTCAGGATATGATACGAGAATTTGTTATGATGGAAAAGAAGCACAAGAAGGATTCTTAGAATATAAACCAGATTTAGTTTTATTAGATATAATGCTTCCACACATAGATGGAGTTGATGTACTTAAATGGATAAGAAAAGATAGTATGATACCTATAATAATGTTAACAGCGAAGGGAGATACTTTTGATAAAGTTTTGGCTTTAGAGTTAGGAGCAGACGATTATATAGTAAAACCTTTTGAACCTAAAGAATTGTTAGCAAGAGTTAAAGCGGTATTAAGAAGATATAATGTTGATAATGAAAATAAGGAAGCATTAAATTTTGAGCAATTAACAATAGATGTTAATTCTTATACAGTAGTTTATAGAAATAAAGAAATAAAAATGCCACCAAAAGAGTTTGAACTTCTATATTATTTAGCCAGAAATAAAAATAGAGTATTTACAAGAGAGCAATTATTATGCGAAGTATGGGGATATGATTATCCAGGAGACTCAAGAACAGTAGATGTTCATATAAAAAGATTAAGAGAAAAATTAGAGGGAGGACCTAATTGGGAAATAGAAACTGTTTGGGGGATAGGTTACAAATTTGAGGTGAAATAATGAAGAAAGGATTATTTACTAAACTTGTAGCTACATTTACTATAATAATATCTGTAAGTTTTATAATTATAGCAGCATTTTTATCTTATTGGTTTGAAAGTTATTATTTTGATCAAAGAAAAAATCAATTAATTACAGAGTCACAGTTTATAGGAAATGCAGCAGTTAGATATATAGAAGGAAGTATACCATCTGAAAGGATTAATGAAGTAATAAATTATATCAGTAACTATTTATCTGTCAATATATGGATTACCGATAAATATGGATATGTTTATGCTGTATCCAATCCTAAGCATAAAAATTTAGTAGGAGTACAGGTTTTAACTGATGAATTAGAAGAATTAAGAAGAGGGAAAAATTTGGAAAACAAGGGAAAGTATAAATCAGCATTTTCCACCCCTGTGCACACTTTTGAAGTTCCCATTTTTTACAAGGGAGTATTTAGTGGAGCTATAATAATGCATACATCTATAGATGAAATAAAAGATCCATTAAAAAAAGTTTATAATATAATCTGGATATCAGCTATTTTTGCCATAATAATATCCTGCATAGTAATATATTATTTTTCTCAAAGGATAATTATAAGACCACTTGCGCAAATTAATTATGTAGCTGATAAAATATCTAAAGGAGAAGTTGGCAAAAGAGTAGATATAGAATCAGATGATGAGATTGGAGCTTTAGCAGCTTCATTTAATTCTATGGCAGAAGCTATAGAACAGATAGAAAATAATAGAAGATTATTTATTTCAAATGTTTCTCATGAAATAAGATCACCTATTACATCAATAAAAGGGTTTATTGGTGGAATATTGGATGGAATAGTTCCAGCAGAAAAGCAAAATTATTATTTAAACTTAAGCTATGAAGAAATCCAAAGACTTACACGGCTTATAAATGATCTATTAGATTTATCAGCTATTGAAGAGGGGCAGCTAAAATTAAATTTAGAGCAAATAGATTTAAATGAGATTATAAGAACTAGTGTTATAAAATTTGAGACTAAAATAAAAGATAAAAAATTAAAAGTAAATGTAAGTTTAGAAGATGATAAAGTATATGTTATTGCTGATAAGGATAGATTAACTCAAGTAGTGATAAATGTATTAGATAATGCTATTAAATATGCTAATGAAGGTGGAAATGTAAAATTAAATACAAAAATCAAAGGAAGCAAAGTTATAGTTTCTATATTTAATGATGGACCAGTTATATCTGATGAAGATATAAAACATATATGGGACAGATTTTATAAAGCAGATAAAGCTAGATCATCTAAAGTTAGTACTGGACTAGGGCTATCTATTGTAAGAAGTATTTTAACTCAACATGGGGAAGATATTTGGGTTAATAACAGTCCAGAAGGAGGGGTAACTTTTAATTTTACTATGAAGAGAGCATAATTATTAAATTTAAACTAAAAAGTGGAGGTTAAATATGGATAGAGATAATTTAAATAATATTGAAAAAAATAGTTTAAATGTTGAACCATATGGTGAAATAAATTTAAAAAAAAGCAGAAAAAGGAGAATAATAAAAAAATTCTTACTTCTTATGAGTGTGATTATAGTATCAGGTTTGTGTGGTGGAGTAACGGCTTCATATATAATAGATAAAAAAGTAGATAAAAATTTATATACACCTACCAATCAATCTCTATTTGAACAGAAAAGTGAAAAAAATGAGAATAAAAGTGAAGAGTTACCTAAAAACTCCATAACAAAAGTTGCTGAAAGTGTGGGTCCAGCAGTAGTAGGTATTAGTAATAAAACAGAGGGGTATTTTGGTGAAGAAGATCAAGGTTCAGGATCTGGTATAATATTTGATCCTAATGGATACATCGTAACTAATAATCATGTAATAAGTGGGGCGCAAAAAATAACTGTAAAACTTTCTACAGGAAAGGTTTTAGATGCTTCTTTAGTTGGAAAAGATTCTAGATCAGATTTAGCTGTAATAAAAGTAAATGCTAAAAATTTACCTGTAGCTAAATTTGGAGACTCCTCAAAAGTTAAAGTAGGAGATGTAGCTATAGCGATTGGAAATCCTTTAGGGGAAGAATTTGCAGGAACTGTAACAGCTGGTATAGTTAGCGCTATAAATAGAAAGATTCAATATGGAGGCGCTTTGTATAAATTGATACAAACAGATGCAGCTATAAATCCAGGAAGTAGTGGTGGTGCTTTGTGTAATGATGCAGGAGAGATTATAGGAATTAATAGTTTAAAAGAAAAAGCAGAAGGTATAGGTTTTGCTATTTCTATAAATGAAGCTAAAGATATAATAAAATCTCTAATGGATTATGGTAAAGTATCAAGACCTTATTTAGGTATATCTGGTAGAACTATATTTTCAGAAGAAGCTGGAATATATGGGGTATATGTAGTAGAAGTAGTTCAGGGGTCTGGAGCAGCTGCAGCAGGAATTAAGCCTACCGATATAATAGTAGAGTTAGATGGTAAAAAAATTACTAAACTTGAAGATTTGTCAGAGATATTAGATAGTCACAAAGTTGGAGATACAGTAAAGGTTAAAATATTAAGAAATGATAAATATAAAGAAGTAAATATAATATTATCTGAGGTTACATCGTCTGGAATTAAAGAAAATAATAAGTAAAATGTAATATTTAATAAATAATAAAGAGACCTAATAAGTCTCTTTATTATTTATTGTAGTATAATATTCTTTGTTAATATTAATATTATAAATTAGGAGTGAAAGTATGTATTTAATAGTTGGCTTAGGAAATATAGGAGATGAATATAAAAATACTAGACATAATATAGGTTTTGATGCAGTTGACATTATAGCTGAAAAGTATAATATTGAAATAAATAGGCAAAAATTTAAAGGAAGTTACGGTGAAGGAATAATAGGTAATGAAAAGATAATATTATTAAAACCTAGTACATATATGAATTTAAGTGGAGAAAGTGTTATAGAAGCAGCTAATTTTTATAAAATAAATAAAGAAAATATAATAGTAATATATGATGACATGAGTATAGATATAGGGAAATTAAGAATTAGAGGTAAAGGAAGTGCAGGTGGACATAATGGTATAAAAAATATTATACAACATTTAAATTCAGATATTTTCCCGAGAATTAGAGTAGGTATTGGACAGCCCGAAGGAAATGTAGTAAACTATGTTTTGGGAAAATTTTCAAAAGATGAAAGAAAAATTATAGAAAAAGCACTAGCTATATCAGCTGAAGCATGTATAAGCATAGTAGAAGATGGGGTAACAGAGGCTATGAATAAGTACAATGGAGTAAAAATAGAAATATAAAACAATAATTATAGGGTGGTTGTTAGTATGAGGCTAGAAGGTTTATTATCACCTCTGAGTTTAAGTGAAGATTTTAAAACTTTATTAAAAAATATAAATTCAAATAAATTTCCTATAGGAGCATATGGATTAGCAGACTCAGGTAAGAATTATTTTATAGGAAATATATTTGATAATGTAGATGAATCTTTAATAATTTTTACTCATAGTGATGTAGAAGCAAGAAAGATATATGAAGATTTGAGTTTATACACAACAGAAGTATATTATTTACCTACTAAAGAAGTTGTATTTTATAACATTTATGCTATATCAGGAGATTTAAGGTGGGAAAGACTTAAAGTTATAAATGAAATTTTAACTTCTAAAAAGAAAATAATAATTACATGTATAGATTCTTTAGGAGCTGCATACATACCTAAAGAATTATATATTAAATATACTTTTAAATTATCCGTTGGAGATATTGTTGAAATAAAATTATTAGAAGAAAAATTAATAAAAAGCGGATACGAAAGAGTAGATATAGTGGAGAATAAGGGAGAATTCTCAGTAAGGGGAGGGATAATAGATATATATCCTCCTATTGCAACAGAGCCTTATAGATTGGAATTTTTTGGGGATGAGATAGATTCTATCAGAAATTTCAATGTAAATTCGCAAAGAAGTATCGAAAGGGTTAATAACATAAATATATTTCCAGCTAAGGAAGTTATACTTGAAGAAGATAATATAAATTTAGGATTAAAAAATATAAAAGCTGATTTAGATAAATTAGTTTCCAATTTAAATAAAAAAGAAGACAAAGATAAGATAGAAAGTATAATAAATAGTAACTTAGAACAGTTAAATGAAAGCTGGTCTTTTGAAAATATAGATACTTTTCTACCTTATTTTTACAAAAAAACTGATAGTTTATTAGATTATATAGAAGATTCTTTTGTAATTATAGATGATGTTAAACGATGTTTAGGTAAGTTAGATAGTACTTATTTAGAGTTTAATGAAGATTATAACAAATTTTTAGAAAAAGGAAATATATTGCCTAAACAGGCTGAAATTATTCATGATAAAGAAAGAATAATAGAACAATTAAAAGGTAGAAAATTAATTAATATAGAAAATATAAAAAAGACTACAGAAATACTAAAGCCTAAATCTGTTTTAACTTTTAACCAAATAACTTTGCAAGGTTATAATGGTAAAATTGAATTTTTGATAGAAGATATAAAGGAAAAGAAAAAAGAAAAATATAAAATACTAATCTTATCAGGAACTAGAAGTAGGGGAGAAAGATTAGTAAACCATCTTAGAGATATGGGAATTGAAAGCTCTTATAAGGATATAGTAAGAGAAATTAAACCAGGCGAAGTAGTTATAACTTTTGGTAATCAAATGAATGGGTTTCAGTATTCTGATATAAAATTAAGTGTTATATCGGATAAAGATATATTTGGACAGTTTAAAAAGAAAGTAAATAAGAAAAAGAATAAAAAAGGAACAGGAAAAATTAAGACCTTTACTGAACTTAAACCAGGAGATTTTGTGGTTCATGCTAATCATGGTATTGGTGTATTTAAAGGTATAAAACAATTAGAACTACAGGGAAATAAAAAGGATTACTTAGAATTAGTATACCATTCAGATGATAAACTTTATGTACCAGTAGAGCAACTGGATATGGTGCAAAGGTATATAGGTAGTGAAGGAAAGAAACCGAAAATAAATAAATTAGGAAGTTCAGAATGGACTAAAGCCAAAAATAAAGTTAAAAAATCTATACAAGAAATTGCAGAAGATTTAGTAAAATTATATGCTATAAGATCTACTTTAAAAGGTTATAGATATTCTAGTGATACAGTATGGCAAAAACAATTTGAAGAAGAATTTCCTTATGAGGAAACACCGGATCAATTGTCAGCTATAGAGGACATCAAAAGAGATATGGAATCACAGAAACCTATGGATAGACTTTTATGTGGAGATGTAGGTTACGGAAAAACAGAGGTTGCTATAAGAGCAGCTTTTAAAGCAGTTATGGATGGGAAACAGGTAGCATTTTTAGTTCCTACTACCATATTAGCTCAACAGCATTATAATAATTTTAAACAAAGATTTTCAGACTTTCCAGTAACAGTTGACGTTATAAGTAGGTTTAGAACATTATCTGAACAAAAGGCCACTATAAAGGCTATCAAAGAAGGTAATGTAGATATATTAATAGGAACTAATAGAATTCTTCAAAAGGATATAAAATTTAAAGATCTAGGATTATTAATAATAGATGAGGAGCAGAGATTTGGAGTAAAGCATAAAGAAAAAATGAAGAATTTGAAGAAAAATGTAGATGTCTTAACTCTAAGTGCTACTCCTATACCTAGAACTTTACATATGTCACTAGTAGGGGTTAGAGATATAAGTGTTATAGAAACTCCTCCAGAGGAAAGATATCCTGTTCAAACCTATGTAGTAGAATACAATGATCAATTAATAAGAGATTCTATATTAAGAGAAATTAATAGAGGTGGACAAATTTATTTTGTATATAATAGAGTTGAGAGTATTCATGAAATGGCATCATATATAGCAAAATTAGTACCAGAAGGAAGAGTTCAGATAGCACATGGACAAATGAAAGAAAAAGAACTAGAAAATGTAGTATTAGATTTTACAGAGAATAAATTTGATATATTAGTAGCTACAACAATAATAGAAACTGGTATGGATATAAAAAATGTAAATACTATGATTATATATGATGCAGATAAAATGGGATTATCTCAGTTATATCAATTGAGAGGGAGAGTTGGAAGAACAAATAGAATGGCATATTGCTACTTAACGTATAAAAGAGATAAAATACTTACAGAAGTGGCTGAAAAAAGACTGAAGGCTATAAAAGATTTTACAGAACTAGGATCAGGTTTTAAGATTGCTTTAAAAGATTTAGAAATAAGAGGAGCAGGTAATATGATGGGATCTGCTCAACATGGACATATGGCTTCTATAGGATACGATCTTTATTGTAGGATGTTAGAGGATACTATAAAGTTAGTTAGAGGAGATATAGATAAAGAACCAGTAGAAACTTCAGTAGAATTAAAGATAGATGCTTATATACCAAATACTTATATAAAAGATGAAACTCAAAAGATAGAGATTTATAAAAAGATTGCATCTATAGATTCTAAAGAAGAATTTATGGATATAGAAGAAGAATTAGAAGATAGATTTTCAGATATACCTATATCTGTATATAATTTAATGAATATATCTTATATAAGAAGTTTAGGTAAAAAACTTGATATAGAAGAGATAAAAGAAGTTTCAAATGAAGTTATTTTTCAATTTGAAGATAAAAATAGCTTAAAAGAAGATCTTATAAAGACAATAATGGATAAATATTCAAGGCAAGTAACCTTTAAGCTAAATGAAAAACCTGCTATAGGTTATAGTATAAAAAACATAAAGAAAGAACAAGTTCTTTCAGTTATAAAGGATTTTCTAGAATATATAGTAGGTAACGATAAATAAATTAAGATTTTGTAGTATTATTATTTATGTGGTAAAATTACTTTAATTGTGGAAAATAAAATGTTAAAGAGTGGAGGAATATAGGGTGAGAAATGCAAAAAAATTATTAAGCATATTATGCTTAGGAATATTTATTTTAACATTCACAGCATGTGATATGGTAGAAAAAACTCCAGAAGCAAAGGCTAAAAGTACTATAGCCAAGTTAAATGGGGAAAAAATTCAAAGAAAGGATTTGGAAGAAAGTCCTAGATATAAGCAAGTAGTGAATCAAATGCAAATGCAATATGGTCAGGAATTTGAAAAAACTGATCAAGGAAAAGAAGCTTTAAAGGAACAAAAGTCACAAATCTTAGAAGAGATTATAACTGAAAAACTTTTATTACAAAAAGGTAAAGAATTAAAAGTTATTCCAAAAGATGAAGAATTAAATAAAGAAGTAGATAAAAAAGTTAATGAAATAAAAGCAGCATACAATAATGATGAAAGCAAATTTGAAGAAACTTTAAAATCTACAGGATTTACTAAAGAAACATTAAAAGCGTACTTAAAAGATCAAATAGCAATAGAAAAGGTTATAAATGAAGTTACAAAAAATGTAAAAGTTGAAGATAAAGATGCTCAAAAGTATTATAATGAAAATCAATATATGTTTACAGAAAACCCAAATACTATGAATGTATCACATATATTAGTTAAAACAGAAGATGAAGCTAAAAAAGTTAAAAAGAGATTAGAAGCAAAAGAAGATTTTGCAAAAGTTGCAAAAGAAGTATCACAGGATCCAGGTTCAAAAGAAAATGGTGGATTATTAGGAGATATAAATTATAATGATACAAATTATGATGCCACATTTATGAAAGCAGCTATGGCTCTTAAGGCAGGTACAATTTCTAATCCAGTTCATACTCAATGGGGATATCATATTATAAAAGTTAATAGTAAAAAAGAATATCCAGTTAAAAAATTTGATACTGTAAAAGAAGATATTAAAAAGCAATTAAAATCTCAAAAACAACAAGAAGTTTATACTAAAAAAATAGAAGAATGGAAAAAGGCTTCTAAAATAAAAACTTACGAAAAAAATCTATTATAATAAATAAAACCATGTGTAATTTATACACATGGTTTTTATTTTAAAAAATTAAAAAAAGTTAGTTTATTTTACAGTTAAATGAAAAAATATAAAATGTAAATAACAATTATGCATAAAATTTCATAAATAGAAAGATAATATTACTACATAATAATACTAATATATTTAATTTTTAGTTAGAGGAGGAATAAAATAATGAAGGCAACAGGAATTGTTAGACGAATAGACGACTTAGGCAGAGTTGTTATACCAAAAGAAATAAGAAGAACTTTGAGAATAAGAGAAGGAGATCCTCTTGAAATATTTACTGATAGGGAAGGTGGAGTAATATTAAAAAAATATTCCCCAATAGGTGATTTAAGTGAATTCTCAAAAGGTTATACTGATTCTCTTCAACAAACTATAGGTAACGTAGTTATGATTTGTGACAAAGATAGTATAATATCAATTAGTGGAGCACCTAAAAAGGAATATTTAGATAAAAAAATAAGTTATGATTTAGAAAAAATAATAGATGAAAGAAAAACTGTTTATTTTTCTAATGATAATAAGGCAGTTCCTATATATGATGATGAAGATGTAGATGAAAAGTATTCAGCTCAAATTATATCACCTATAATAGCTGAAGGAGATACTGTAGGCGCTGTAATAATAGCATCAAAAGAAGGTGGAAAGAAATTTGATGAATTAGAAATGAAGCTTGCAGAAACTGCTTCATCATTCTTAGGAAAACAAATGGAGGAATAATTTAATATACTCAATAAAACCTGTGCCCAAGCACAGGTTTTATTAATAAAATATAAAATTATAAAAATAAAAGTAATAATAGCTCAGTTTTTTAAATACTAATAAGATAGTAGTATTACGGAGGTATTATTATGAAAAAGCAATCTTTAATAAAGGGAACTATTATATTAGGAAGTGCAGGAATAATTGCTAAATTTTTAGGATTATTTTTTAGATGGCCACTGCAAATGCTTATAGGAGATGAGGGAATAGGATATTATCAAATGTCTTACCCACTATATATGTTTTTTATAGCAGCCGCATCCGGAATACCTGTGGCAGTTTCTAAATTAGTATCAGAAAGAAATGCAGTAAGAGATGAAAGTGGAATAATATCAGTTTTAACAGAAGCTATGATATTTATGTTTATAATGGGAGCAGGATTTACAATTACACTCTTATTATTTTCAAGAAATATAATAAGATTTTTAAAATGGGATTCAAAATCTTATTACTCTTTAATAGGAATATCTTTAGCGCCTTTTTTTATTTCTATAATGAGTGTATTTAGGGGATTTTTTCAGGGGATGCAAAATATGAATTATACTGCTATATCACAGCTTGTAGAGCAATTAGGTAGGATAATATTCGGAATTGGACTTGCCTATATATTATTGCCAAAGGGAATAGAGTATTCGGCAGGAGGGGCAGCTGTAGGAGCGGCTGCAGGAGGACTTTTAGGAGGAATGTATCTTTATTTAAAATATTTAAATATAAAAAAAGAATTTAAGATAAAAAAAGTAAAAAGAAATCTTAAAATAATGAGTACTATACTTTATATGGCAATTCCTGTATCTATAGGTTCTGCGGTAGGAACTATAATGAGCTTAATAGATTCTGCACTAGTTCCACAGAAACTATTAGAAGCTGGATTTACATATAAACAGTCAACTATATTGTATGGTCAATTAACGGGAAAAGCATTTACTTTAGTTAATGTGCCTTTAACATTGTCTGTATCTTTGTGTGCAGCCTTAGTACCTATAATTGCAGAAGATTATATATTAAATAAAAAAATGGAAGTTTTAAAAAAGGTAGAACTAGCTCTTAAAACTTCTATGGTTATAGCAATACCTTCTTGCTTAGGACTTAATTTTATGGCTAAACCTATATTAAATTTAATATTTCCAGGGCAAGAAGCTGGATATGAAATACTAAAATACTTATCACTAAGCATACCGTTTATAGTTTTATGTCAAACTAGTACAGCTATATTACAAGGGGTAGGAAGATATGTAAGACCTATAATCAATTTATGTATAGGATGTGTATTAAAAATAGTAATAACATTGATTTTAGTTCCTATAAACAATATAAATATATATGGTGCAGTTATAGGAACAATAGCTGGTTATGTAGTATCAGCTTTACTAAACATGAGAGCTTTAAAGAAGAGTTTAAATATAAGCATCAATTATTATGAAATTATGATAAAACCGCTTATTGCATCTACAATAATGATAATTTCAGTTGTATTTATTTATTTCTATGCCTATAATTATACCATAAGCAGTAAGATAGCTTGTTTAATATCTGTATTTTTAGGAATAATAATTTATTTTATTATAATAGGATTAATTGGTATACTTGATTATAATTATATAAAAAGAAAAATCATAAAAAGATAAGGGTGAATTATTAAATGATAAACATTATAGGATTAGGTCCAGGATCTAAAGAATCTATTACTTTAGGAACTATAGATAGTTTAAAGTCTGTTGATAAAGTTTTTTTAAGGACAGAAAAACATCCTACAGTAGATTATATAAATAAATTAGGAATAACTTATGAAACTTTTGATGAAAAATATGAAACAGGTGAAAGCTTTGATGAAGTATATAATTCTATAGCAAAATCATTAATAGAATATAGTAAAAATTATTCAGATATAATATATGCAGTACCAGGACATCCATTAGTTGCCGAAAAATCTGTAAATATACTTATAAAGCTTTGTAAGGAAAATAATATAGAATTTAAAATAGTGCCTGCAGTAAGTTTTGTAGATGCTTTAATGGAAAGTTTACTTTTAGATCCAGTAGAAGGATTAAAAATAATAGATGCTTTTGATATAAAAAATCAAGTAATGGATAAAAGAATAGGTACTGTAATCACACAAGTATATGATAAATTTATAGCATCAGAAGTTAAATTAAATCTTATGAATTATTATAAGGATGATACAGAAATATTTTTTGTAAGAGCAGCGGGAATAGAAGGGATTGAAGAAATAAAAAGAATACCTTTATATGAATTGGATAGGCAAGAGAATATAGATCATTTAACATCAGTATATATACCAAAGATTTCAGACAATAACTATGATTTTAATGACTTATTAGATATAATAGATAAGTTAAGGGGAGAGAATGGTTGTCCTTGGGACAGAGAACAAACTCATGCTTCATTAAAGAAATATTTAATAGAAGAAAGTTATGAAGTTATAGAAGCTATAAACAATAAAGATATTGATATGTTAATCGAAGAATTAGGTGATGTACTTTTACAAGTAGTTTTTCATTCTCAAATAGGAAAAGAAGATGGTTTTTTTGAAATAAAAGATGTAATACAGTTTATATGTGATAAAATGATTAATAGGCATCCTCATGTTTTTGGTAATTTAACTATAAGCAATTCAAATGAAGTTTTAGAAAATTGGGATGAGATAAAGGATAAAGAGCAAGGGAACGAAACTTATACAGATAGTTTAAGACATATTGCTAAAGTATTACCAGCTTTAATGAGAGCAGATAAGGTGCAAAGAAAAGCTGCAAAGGTAGGATTTGATTGGGATAATATAGAAGATGCTATGAAAAAGGTTATAGAAGAATATAAAGAGATAGAAGATGTATATAAAAGCAAGAATAAGGTAAAAATATTAGAAGAAATAGGTGATTTATTATTTTCAGTGGTAAATGTAGCAAGATTTCTTGACATTGACCCTGAAAATGCTTTAAATTATAGTATAGATAAATTTATAAACCGCTTTCAATACATAGAAAATACAGCAATGTCTACAGATAAAGAATTAAAAAATATGTCTTTGGAAGAAATGGATAAACTATGGAATGAAGCGAAAAATAAATAAATTCACTTATTTAAATAAAAAATGCATTAAATATGCAATGAAAGAAGGATTTTTATAATAAGTGAAGAATAAGCTAGTATGCGAATAATGTATAAAACTTTAAGTAGGTAACTACTTAATTTTAAGGAGGTAACAAAAGTGAATAAATCAGAATTAATTACAAGTATGGCAGAGAAGTCAAAACTAACTAAAAAGGATGCAGAATTAGCTTTAAAAGCATTTATAGAAAGTGTTGAAGAAGCATTAGAAGCTGGAGAAAAAGTTCAATTAGTTGGATTTGGTACTTTTGAAACTAGAGAAAGAGCTGAAAGAGTAGGTAGAAACCCAAGAACTAAAGAAGAAATAACTATACCTGCATCAATAGCACCTGTTTTCAAAGCAGGAAAAGAACTAAAAGAAAAAGTAAACAAAAAATAAATAATAAATTAAAAAAACCTAGGTTTTAATCTGGGTTTTTTGTTTATCTATCCGATGACTACCCGCTCTAATACCTTCATGGCACTCAGTGAAAGTGATTTGTATCAAATCATAGATTTGGACTCTCTGCTTTTCTTTAAAGTGCTAGTAAAGAGTGGCTACGTACCTGGATAACGATTTCTAAGCTTTAATAGGAGAAAACTATTTCCAAATCTTAGAAATCTGTTCATATAAAGTTAAGGGGGAAAGGATTTGCGTTTAGATAAATTTCTTAAAGTTTCAAGAATAATAAAAAGAAGAACTGTAGCTAAAGAGGCTTGTGAAAATGAAAGAGTTACCATTAATTCTAAGATTGCTAAACCTGGGACTGAAGTTAAAGAAGGAGATATCTTAGAGATAAAATATGCCAATAAAACCATTAAATACGAAATAATATCTGTTTTAGAGCATGTAAAAAAGGAAGATGCTCAAAATATGTATAAAATTATATAAATTTCAAAAGAAAAGGTTCTAAAAATTTTTAAATTATAATTTTTAGAACCTTTTACTTTATTGTAATATACAATAATAAATCAGCATATATTATTTATAGGTAGAGGGGGATATTTATGGAAAAGAAAGAATTTAAGAATGAAGATAAAATAAGTAATTTAAATTTAGAAAGTAGAAAAAAATTAATTTTAAGTGGAGTCAATGAAGTAATAAGTTTTAATGAAGAGGAAATTATGTTAAAGACAACCTTAGGGGATTTGGATATAAAAGGATCAAATTTAAAAATGAATAAACTAGATGTACAAAATGGAGATGTTATAATAGTAGGCACTATAGATTCTTGTACTTATCTAAATAATGAACCTAAAACGAAAAGGAGTAATATAATTTCAAAACTATTTAGGTAGGAGATTTGTGTAATATGGTTATATCTATAAGCAAACAATTTGGATTATTAATTTTTAGTTTTCTATCAGGTTTAATAACAGGTGTTTTCTTTGATATTTATAGAAGTATAAGAATGGATAAAAATTTAAGTCCTATTATAAAAATTGTTGAAGATATATTATTTTGGTGTTTAGCTGCTATAGTAATATTTATATTTTTATTATATAATGATTGCGCTTTTATAGGAATATATGTATACCTATGGATTACTATAGGATTATGCATATATATGTTTTTTATAAGCAAATATTTAAATCCTATATTTGTTTATATGGTTAAAAATATAAGCAAGTTTTTTAGGATAGTAATTAATATGGCAGTTTATCCATTTAAAATACTAATATACAAAATAAAATCTAATAAAATGCATTAATTTTTAATATAATTTGAAAAAATAACTTGAAGAAAATTTTAAATATAATAAAATATAACTATAAGGTTTATATTTTATAAAGGGAAGTTATATTATGAAAAAGATTAATGCAAAAAAGTTAATATTTTCCTTACTTATAGTTTATGTTGTAGTTACTTTTATAAATCAGCAAATAACTATGCATAAAATTAGAAACCAAATAAGTGAAAAAGAAATAGAATTAAAAGAAGTTAAAGAAAAAAATCAAAAATTACAGGACGAAGTCAAATTATCTAAATCAAAAGATTACATAGAAAAATTAGCTAGAGAGAGATTAAGGCTTATAAAAAAAGGGGAGACTCCTGTAATAAACAATACACAATAATAAAATAGTTTTAAATTAAAATTATATATACATTATTTATTAAGGAGGAGTCTTATTAATATGACTTTGAATGCAGGTAGTATACTTGAAGGTACAGTAGTTAACATTACAAATTTTGGAGCCTTTGTTGAAATTGAAGGTAAAACAGGATTAGTGCACATATCTGAAGTATCAGATAATTATGTAAAAGACATTAGAGAATATTTAAAAGAACAAGATAAAGTGAAGGTTAAAGTTATTTCCATAGATGATAAAGGAAAAATAAGCTTATCTATTAAGCAAGCTATGCAACAAAAAAAATCTTGCAAACCAGTAGAGATTGATTGGTCAAGAGAAAAGTCTAAAAAGAGTGAAATAAACTTTGAAGATAGATTATCTAAATTTTTAAAAGACAGCGAAGAAAGATTCCAAGATTTGAAGAAACACCAAGATTCTAGAGGTAGAGGAAGTAAAAAAAGTTATTAATATAAAAGGCCGTAAAGGCCTTTTTATTATTTTTTTAAATATATAAAAAAAAATAAAATAAACTGTTGACATAGTATAATTTGTAGGATATAATTATTTATGTCGTCAGCGATGAGACAAAATATAAAACGAAATAACGTGCTGGAGTGGCGGAACTGGCAGACGCACAGGACTTAAAATCCTGCGGGCCCTAAAAGCCCGTACCGGTTCGATTCCGGTCTTCAGCACCAATATCGCGGGGTGGAGCAGTTGGTAGCTCGTCGGGCTCATAACCCGAAGGTCGTAGGTTCAAGTCCTGCTCCCGCAACCATTTTGGCGGAATAGCTCAGCTGGCTAGAGCATTCGGTTCATACCCGAAGTGTCGTAGGTTCAAGTCCTATTTCCGCTACCACATAAAAAAGAGATTCTATTTCGATAGAATCTCTTTTTTTTTATAATATAATATATTATATTTTTTATTAAATATACACTAAAGTGTTTATTAAATACATATTAATACTATAACCATAAAAATATGAAATTTTTCTATTTATATTTTTTATTAAATATTATATTACTTTGTTTACTGTATTATTTTTCCCTTAAATGTCTAAAAAAAATAATTATAAAAAATATTAGAAAGAAATGTCCTAAAAAAAAATATATGCGACTTCAGTTTGTGACAATTATTTCCAGTCACCCTTGATATAATTGAGAAGTAACTTAATGGGGGTGATTAATTATTATGCAATATGGTGCAGAACTTTTACCATACCAAAGATTAAAAAAAATAAAGAAACAAAAGTATAAAAGATCTATTAATTTCAAGTCTATTTTAAACATGATAATTTTTTTTATGAGCTCTTTTTTAGTAAGTAGAGTAATTTTTATTAATAACATGGCTCCCTTTGGAATAGCTTTTTTATTATCTATATCTAGACAAAAAAAATATAACAAATATTTATTTATATCATCTATTGGTTCTATTATAGGATATATTTCTTTAAAAAATAATATAGGCTATATATCTTTAAATATATTAGAAATATTAACTATAACCCTTTCATCTTATATATTTAAAAATGTAGAGAACAAAAAAAATACTATAATTATATATATGATAATATATTTGGAGATATTCGCATATAAAATTTTTATTACTAAAATTTCAACAACTATGGCTATTTTGGGAGCTACTTTTGAAATAGGTTGTATTTTCCCAATATATTATATTATTAATTATTCAATATTGTGCTTTAAGAATATAAATACTAGTCACTTGTATTCTAATGAAGAAATAGTAAGTATGGCTATTACATTATCTTTAATAATTTCAGGAACTTGGGGAGCTAATGTAGCAGGAATAAATTTAATGAATCTAATATCTATTACTATGATATTAATTATAGGATATGTAAAAGGAAGTACAAGTGCTTCAGCTATTGGTGTTGCTATGGGAGCTATAGCCGGATTAAGTTCTAATAATATGATGATTTATATTTCTATATATGGATTATGTGGGCTTATATCAGGAGTGTTTAAAGAAACAGGTAAGTTAATGACTGGTATTTCTTATCTAGTTAGTTTTTTAATATTAAAATTTTATGCTAATATTAACTACGATTTTAAGATAATAGAAGTATTAATAGCCTTAGCTTTATTTTATATAATACCTAATAAGATATATATGAAAATGGAGTATGAATTGGATTATCAGAAGAAACAAGAAAACTTACAAGAAAACTATATGGATAAGATTAAAGGTATTATTACAGATAAATTAGGAAATTTTTCTGATGTACTATATAATATGGGCAATGTATTAGAAAAATTAGTTGATAATGAAAAGTTAGCTATGAAAAATAAAAGTGAAGCATTAGTAGAAAACTTAGCAGATAGAGTTTGTAGTAGTTGTAATATGAATCATATATGTTGGAAAAGAGAAGGATATTATACTTATAATGCTTTAGGTGAGCTAATACAAAATTATCAAGAAAATAAAAAAGATCTTCCTTATGAGATAGAAAGAAAATGCGTAAGGAGAACTCAGCTTATCAATAATACAGAAGACATAGCAAATAATTATATAATAAGTGAAATGTGGAAAAAAAGACTTAGTGAATGTAGAGAAGTGTTAGCTAATCAAATAAACACAATGGCTTATTCTGTTGAAGAAATTACCAAAGAATTTGGACAAAGCATTAGGTTTAGTAATTTAATGGAAAAAGACATTAGAAGAATCTTAAATAAGAACAATATAAAATATAAAGATATATTTTGTTATAACAAGGAAAATGGACGTCTTATAATAAACTTAAAAATAGATCCTTGTACAGGGAAACAGAAATGTGTAAAGGAAATATTGCCGCTAATGAATAAAGTAACAGGTAAATTGATGTGTGTGGCTAATGACAGTTGTAACTTAGATTTAAAAAATAATGAATGCAATATAATTTTTGAAGAAACACCTAAATATCATGTAGCCGCTTATGTTAATAAGATAGCAAAAGATGGGGAACAATGTAATGGAGATAGTTACTCTTTTGGAAAATTAAAAAGCGGTAGTTATATGAGTATAATAAGCGATGGTATGGGCTCAGGACCTCAAGCTGTACAAGAAAGTAGTGCGGTGGTTGAACTTATTGAAAGATTTGCCCAATCAGGATTTAGCAAAATTACAGCCATAAATACAATAAATTCCATAATGAGTATAAAATTTTCTCAAGATGAAAAGTTTTCAACAGTTGATTTATCAAATATAGACTTATATGAAGGTAAAGTAGACTTTATGAAAGTAGGTGCAGTAGCTAGTTTTATAAAACGAGGAACAGAGGTATATACTATTAAATCTAAAACATTACCAATAGGGGTATTGGATAAAGTAGATATTGATATTGAAACAAAAGATTTAAAAAATGGAGACATAATAGTAATGGTGAGTGATGGAGTTTTAGATTATGAAAGTAGTTCTGCAGGTAAAGTGGAATGGGTAGTAGAATTTTTAAAAAACACCACATTAAATAATCCTAAAGAAATAAGCGAAGAGTTAATAGAAAATGCTAAAAAATTAAGTAAAGGTAAGGTAAGAGATGATATGACTGTAATAGTTCAAAAAGTGTATAGTTTATATTAAAATATATAAAGAGAATATAAAGTTAAGTATTAAATACTTAATTTGTTTAAATATTCTCTTTTTTTTATATAAAACCCTATTAAAAGTGTAATGATTAGAGTATATTTATGGTATAATGTTTTAATATAAAGGTATAAGGTGTGTTTTTATGAAAGATGTGGTTATAAATACTATAAAAAAATATAATATGATTGAGGCTAATGATAGAGTAATAGTAGGAGTATCTGGAGGACCAGATTCCATGTGTCTTTTACATATGTTATGCTTATTAAAGGATGAATTAGAAATAAAAGATATATATGTAGCTCATATAAATCATGGTGTTAGAGGTGAAGAATCTGATGCTGATGAAAAATATGTAGAGAATTTTTGCAGCATGAACAACTTAGATTTTTTTTCTAAAACAATAGATATGAATAAAATAGCCAAAGAAAAGGGAATTTCTAGTGAAAGTGCAGGAAGAGAAGCAAGATACGAATTTTTTGATTTTTTAAAAAGAAAATTAGATGCTCAAAAAATAGCAACAGCTCATAATGCAAATGATCAAGCAGAAACTGTACTTATGAGAATAATGAGAGGAACAGGATTACAAGGAGTTGAAGGCATAAATCCTATAAGAAATGGAATATATATAAGACCTTTAATAAATGTATTAAGGGAAGATATAGAAAATTATTGTGAAAAATATAAACTAAATCCCAGGATAGATAAAACAAACTTACAAAATATATATACAAGAAATAAAATTAGATTAGAGTTAATACCTTATATAAAAGATAATTTTAATGAAGATATAGTAAATACTTTATGCAGATTTTCTAATATAGTTTCAAAAGATAATGCCTATTTAGAGGAAGTATCAAAAGCTAAATTTGAAATATATTGTACTAAAAAGCCACATAAGGTAATAATAGATAAGAGAACTTTTTTAGAACATGAAAGTATCTCAACTAGAATATTAAGAGAAGCTATACTTTATATAAATAAAAATTTATATAATCTTGAAATGAAAAATATATATGATATCTTAGAATTAAGTTTAAATACAACGGGCAAGTGTGTGAACTTACCTAGTAATATAAAAGCTGAAAATATTTATGGAGATATACATTTATATAAAGAAAATAATTATATAAATAAGGTAGATAATACTGAATACGAATTAAAAATAGGATTTAATAAAATAGAAGACTTAAATATTAATATAAAATTATACGATATAAAAGATTATGAGTATAATATAAACGCTAATAAATATATACAATATTTTGATTATGATAAAATAAGTAATAAAAAAATCTATTTGCGAAATAGAAGAAATGGAGATAAATTTACACCATTAGGAATGAAAGGTAGTAAAAAATTAAAAGATTTTTTTATGGACTTAAAAATACCTAGAGAGGAAAGAGATAAATTAAAGCTTGTATGTTTTGGAAGAGAAATAGGTTGGATTATAGGTTATAGAACAAGCAATAATTTTAAAATAGATAAAAATACAAAAAATATATTAGAAATAATTGTTGAAAGAGGGGAAATAAATGGAGTTGATAAGTAAGGATATAGAAAAGATACTTATATCTGAACAACAAATACAAAGTAAAATAAATGAACTGGGAAAGCAAATTAGTAAGGATTATGAAGGTAAAAATTTAATGTTAATAGGTATATTAAAAGGATCAGTTCCTTTTATGGCAGATTTATTAAAAAGAATAACTATACCTTGTACTATGGATTTTATGGCGGTGTCTAGTTATGGAAATTCCACTACATCTTCAGGCGTAGTTAGAATATTAAAGGATTTAGACTTTGAAATAGAGGGAAAAGATATTCTTATAGTAGAAGACATAATAGATTCTGGTATAACATTAAAATATTTATTAGAAAATTTACGAGCTAGAAAACCTGCTAGTATAAACATAGCTTGTTTACTTAATAAAGAAGAAAGAAGAAAAGTAGAAATTGCTGTTCGTTATTTGGGATATAATGTTCCTGATTATTTCCTAGTTGGATATGGGTTAGATTTTGCCGAAAAGTATAGAAACTTACCTTATATCGGAATACTAAAAGAGGAAGTTTATAAATAATTAATATTCAATTTATTGTAAACAAATTTTTGTTATGATACAATTTTACAGTATAAAACTAGAAAGTGAGGGTGGCCAAATATGAAAAAATTTTCGAGTGCAACGGCCTGGATTGTTCTTCTTGTATTAGTTATATTTTCATCTTTAATGCTTGCTAGAACTGGAAACAACTCTACAGCTATTAATTTTAGTGAATTCCAAAAAAGTTGGATACAAAATGAAATTAAAAGTTTCCAAGTTAAAGATGATAAGATGACGGTAGTTGGAACATTAAAAGATGGTACACAATATGAAACAGTAGTTCCTTCAGAAAGATTGTTTCAATTTATAAATGAACATCCTAAAAATGGAGAAGTAAAAGAAATTTATGTTAAACCAACATCAGTACCTATATGGGTACAATATTTACCTATGATACTAATAGTTTTAATGCTTTTAGGATTTTGGTTTATGTTTATGCAACAGGCACAGGGTGGTGGTGGAAATAGAAATGTTATGAACTTTGGTAAAAGTAAAGCCAAAATGGCCACGCCAGATAAGAAAAAAGTAACTTTTGATGATGTTGCAGGAGCAGATGAAGAGAAGGAAGAGTTGGCAGAAATAGTAGATTTTCTTAAGTCACCTAAAAGATATATAGATATGGGAGCTAGAATCCCTAAAGGCGTGTTATTAGTTGGACCTCCAGGAACAGGTAAAACTCTTTTAGCTAAAGCTATTGCAGGAGAAGCAGGAGTACCTTTTTTCAGTATATCAGGTTCAGATTTCGTTGAAATGTTTGTAGGGGTTGGAGCATCTAGAGTTAGGGATTTATTTGAGCAGGCTAAGAAGAACTCCCCTTGTATAATTTTTATAGATGAAATTGATGCAGTAGGAAGACAAAGAGGAGCTGGTCTAGGCGGAGGTCATGATGAAAGAGAACAAACTTTAAATCAACTATTAGTCGAAATGGATGGTTTTGGTGCCAATGAAGGTATAATAATGATTGCAGCAACAAATAGACCTGACATATTAGATCCAGCATTATTAAGACCAGGAAGATTTGATAGGCAAATAGTTGTTGGAGCACCAGATGTAAAAGGAAGAGAAGCTATATTAAAGGTTCATTCAAAAAACAAACTATTATCAGAAGAAATAAAATTAGATGTACTTGCTAAAAGGACACCTGGATTTACAGGCGCAGATTTAGAGAATTTAATGAATGAGTCTGCACTTTTAGCAGTAAGAAAGAGAAAAAGCCTAATAGAGATGGAAGATTTAGAAGAAGCAGTTACAAGAGTAATAGCTGGTCCAGAAAAGAAAAGTAGGATAATAGATGAAGAAGATAGAAAGCTAACAGCATATCATGAAGCAGGGCATGCTGTAGTTATGAAGCTTCTTCCCCATGCAGATCCAGTTCATCAAATAAGTATAGTTCCAAGAGGTATGGCTGGTGGGTATACGATGCATTTACCAGAAAAAGATAGTTCATATATGTCTAGGTCTAAATTAAAAGATGAAATTGTAGGTTTATTAGGTGGAAGAGTAGCAGAAAAATTAATTATAGGGGACATAAGTACAGGTGCTAAAAATGATATAGACAGAGCTACAACAATAGCTAGAAAAATGGTTATGGATTATGGAATGAGCGATGCATTAGGACCAATAGCTTTTGGATCAGGTCATGATGAAGTTTTCCTAGGAAGAGATTTAGGAAAGAGCAGAAACTTCAGTGAAGATGTTGCATTTAAAATAGATCAAGAAATTAAGAAATTAATAGATAATGGATACAATGAAGCAGAAAGACTTTTAAATGAAAATATATCTAAATTACACGCTGTAGCACAAGAATTACTTAAAAAAGAAAAATTAGAGGCAGACGAATTTGAAGAAATATTTAAAAATAGCTAAAATAAAAGAGTAGATGTTTAATCATCTACTCTTTTCTATATATTAAAATGCATATAAGATGATATAATTAATAATAAAAATAATTTTTATGAAATGGGTGATTTATTAGAGTCGAAAAGATATTAAATAGTTGAACAATTATAAAAAATAATTTATAGGGTAAATAACATAAATAAGGGGGAATACGTAAGTGTTTAAATCTGATATCGAAATAGCACAAGAATCTAAAATGGAAAATATAAAAAATATAGCTGATAAGATAGGGTTAACAGAAGAAGATATAGATTTATATGGTAAGTATAAGTGTAAAATATCTTTAGATGTTTTAGAAAGTAATAAGAATAAAAAAGATGGTAAATTAATTTTAGTTACAGCTATAAATCCTACTCCAGCAGGCGAAGGAAAATCTACAGTTACAGTGGGATTAGGGCAAGCGCTATGGAAAAAAAATAAAAAAGCGGTTATAGCATTAAGAGAACCTTCTCTAGGACCTGTTTTTGGTATAAAAGGAGGAGCGGCAGGAGGAGGATATTCCCAAGTTGTACCTATGGAAGATATAAATCTTCATTTTACGGGAGATATGCATGCTATTACTTCAGCAAATAATTTATTAGCAGCTGCCATAGATAATCATATCCATCAAGGAAATGCTCTAAAAATTGATCCAAGAAGAATTTTATTTAAAAGAGTTATGGATATGAATGATAGAGCTTTAAGAAATATAGTTGTAGCTTTAGGCGGAAAGGTAAATGGATTTCCAAGGGAAGATGGGTTTATGATAACTGTAGCTTCAGAAATCATGGCTATCTTATGTTTATCAGAAAATTTAACGGATCTTAAAAACAAAATGGGAGAAATATTAGTAGCTTATAGTATCGACGATAACCCTATATATTGTAAAGATTTAGAAGTCCAAGGAGCTATGGCATTATTAATGAAAGATGCTATAAAACCAAATTTGGTTCAAACTTTAGAAAATACTCCTGCCATTATACATGGTGGACCTTTTGCTAATATAGCACATGGATGTAATAGTATATTAGCAACAAAAATGGCATTAAAATTAGGAGAGTATGTAATAACAGAAGCTGGTTTTGGAGCAGATTTAGGGGCAGAAAAGTTTTTTGATATTAAATGCAGAAAAGCTAATTTAAAACCAAGTTGTGTGGTTATAGTAGCTACAGTAAGAGCTTTAAAATATAATGGTGGAGTTTCCAAAGAAGATTTAAAAGAAGAAAATATAAAAGCTTTATCTATAGGAATAGAGAATTTAGGAAAACATATAGAAAATGTAAATAAGTTTGGTGTACCAGCAGTAGTTGCTATAAATAAATTTGTATCGGATACAGAAGAGGAAATAGAATTTATAAAAAGATACTGTGAAAAATTAGGAGCAGAAGTATCTATAGCAGAAGTATGGGAAAAAGGTGGAGATGGTGGTTTAGAATTAGCAGATAAAGTTTTAGATACTATAGAAAATAAAGAAAGTAAATTCAAACCTATATATGATGAAAATATTAGTATAAAACAAAAAATGGAAACAATTGCCCAGGAAATATATGGAGCAGAAGGTGTGGATTACTCTAAAGATGCAGAAAAACAAATAAAAGAGATAGAAAAATTAGGATTAGATAAAAAACCTATATGTATGGCTAAGACTCAATATTCTTTATCTGATGATCCAAAATTATTAGGTAGGCCATCTGGTTTTAAAATTAATGTTAAAGAAATTAGAATCTGTAATGGAGCTGGATTTATAGTAGCACTAACAGGAAATATTATGACTATGCCAGGATTACCTAAGGAATCAGCAGCTAATAATATTGATGTATTGGAAGATGGTAATATAGTAGGACTATTCTAACATTAATATAATAGAAAGTATTAACTTGACAAAATACTTGGAACTGATAAAATAAAATTGTTAAATTGACATTAAATAAAGCATAAAGGGCAGCAGTAAAGCTGCTCTTTCATTGCATTTAAGACCCTATTTTGCTTATTAAGGTGGTGCTTTTATGATTTTAGTTTTAGATGTAGGAAATACTAATATAGTTTTAGGTATATATAAAAATAAGGAGCTAATAGCAAACTGGAGATTGGCTACAGATAACAAAAGAACAGCAGATGAATATGGAATACAAGTAATAGAATTATTTTCACATAATAATTTAAGTTTTTCTGATGTAGAAGGAGTAATTGTATCTTCTGTAGTTCCTAATATAATGTATTCTTTAGAACATATGATATCAAAGTATTTTAATATAAAACCTATAATAGTAGGACCTGGGGTAAAAACAGGTATAAATATAAAATATGATAATCCCAAAGAAGTGGGAGCAGATAGAATTGTTAATGCAGTAGCAGCTCATGAAATTTATAAAAAACCGTTAATAATTATTGATTTTGGAACAGCTACTACATTTTGTGCTATAACAAAAGACGCTAATTATTTGGGTGGAACTATATGTCCAGGTATAAAAATTTCTTCAGATGCTTTATTTGATAAAGCAGCTAAATTACCAAGAGTAGAACTTATAAAAACGCCAGGAGTTATATGTAAAAATACTGTAGCTAGTATACAGTCTGGAATAATTTATGGCTATGCTGGGCAAGTAGATTATATAGTTTCAAAAATGAAAGATGAAATGATAGCTTTAGGAGAAGAAGAACCTTTCGTAGTTGCTACAGGAGGATTCGCTAAATTAATTAGTGAAGAAGCTAAAAGTATTGATGAAATAAACGCTATTTTAACTTTAGAAGGATTAAGAGTAATATATGAAAAAAATAAATAAGGTGATTATATGAATATAGGAAATCTTATATTTCATAATAATGTATTTTTAGCACCTATGGCAGGATTTACAGATATAGCTTTTAGAGAAATATGTAAAGAATTGGGATGTGGTTTGGTTTATACTGAAATGGTAAGTGCTAAAGCATTATATTATGGAAGCAATAATACAAAAAAATTATGTGTAATATCAGATAAAGAAAAACCTGTAGCCTTGCAATTATTTGGACATGAGCCAGATATAATGGCAAATGCAGTAGAATTTTTTAATGATAATGATGATGTATGTTTATTAGATGTAAATATGGGATGTCCAGCACCTAAAATAGTTAAAAATGGTGATGGTTCTGCACTTATGAAAGAACCTAAATTGGCATCAAAAATAATAAAAGCCATGAAAAAGGTATCTAAAAAACCTATTACAGTTAAATTTAGAAAAGGTTTTGATAAAAATAATATTAATGCTGTAGAGTTTGCTAAAATAATGGAGCAAGCTGGGGTCGATGCTATAACTATTCATGGTAGAACAAGAGAGCAAATGTATGAGGGTAAAGCAGATTGGGAAATAATATCAAAAGTAAAGAATGTTGTAAGCATACCTGTAATAGGTAATGGAGATGTATTTTCACCAGAAGACGCTTTAGAAATGATGAATAAAACAGGTTGTGATGGCGTAATGGTAGGAAGAGGTTCTCAAGGTAATCCATGGATATTTAAACAAATAAATGAAAAAATTAGAGGAGAAAATGTATATTATCCTACTCCACAAGAGAGAATAGACATATGTATAAATCATTATAAAAAATCGTTAGAGTTTTTTGAAGAACATAAAGCGGTAAGAGAAATGAGAAAACATATAGCAGCATATGTAAAAGGTCTTAAAAATTGCACTGATATAAAGAATAAAGTAAATATGGAAAAGGATCCTCATAAAGTAATAGAAGAATTAATTAAATATAGAGAAACATTAGAGGAATTTTAAATAAATATTTACATAAAAATATATTGTAATCAATTTTTATGGTGAAATAATGAAACCAGTGATAGGCATAGACTGTAATATAATAAAAAGCTATAATAAAAATAATTTTCTATTTAGAATAAAAGATGAGCTTTTGACACATTTTAAGGGAAATTACTTCATAGAGGAATTAAACTTAGTAATATCTAAAATAAATATATCTCCAAATTTTAATGAAAAAGCTTATCATAAAAATATAAAACGTAGTATAAAATATTCAAGACATAAAGATTTTGTATTAGCACCTAATACTTTTAGATTTCTAGATTATTATGTTTTAAATAGGTTTCAAAAAGAACTATTTGCTTTATCAGTGTGTGAAAGTATAAAAACTGTATTAAGACTAAAAGGAAAATCTATAAGAAATAGTTGCATAGTAATATTTGATGCAAAAGAAGAATATGTTTTTAATATTATAAATTATGTTTCAAGAGAAGCCAAGTATATAATACTAGTATCTCAGGATTTAAATAAATTAGCCAAATTAAGTGACTATATAATAGCCAATTATGGAATAACACCTATTATAACTAAGGATATAAAAACTTCTTTTAGTAAAGCAGATTTTATAGTAACTACTAAAGACGTAGAAATTATAAAAAAAATACCAGTATGGTATATTAATAATGGTAAAATTTATAAAAATAAAGGCAATTGTAATATAAATGGTATAACTTACAGAGTTCCATGGAATACTAATTTAAATTTTAATCCAGAGCTATTAGGTGCAATACTTTGCCAAATGGATAAAAAGAATGTGGAAGAATCAATAAGATATAATGGTATTGTATTAGATAAAATAATGTTTAATGAGAAGATAATAAAAATAACTAGATAAGTGTAAGAAATGATATGATGTTGACAGGAAAAAGTACCTGTTTTATAATTACTTAAATGTTTCTTTTATGTTATAATGTTAAGAATGTATCATAATATATAAATAGTAACAAAATAAAGGGGAGAATAGCATGAGCGAAGCAAAAAAATATGTTATGACTTATGAAGGGGTAAAGAAACTAGAAGAAGAGTTGAAATATTTAAAAACCATTAAAAGAAAAGAAATAACAGAAAAAATAAAGGTAGCTCTTTCATTTGGGGATTTAAGTGAAAATTCAGAATATGACGAAGCTAAAAATGAACAAGCTTTTGTAGAAGGAAGAATAATACAATTAGAAAATATGCTGAAAAATGCCAGTATAATTGATGAAAACGAAGTGCCTAAAGATGTAGTAAGCGTAGGCTCTATAGTAAAAGTTAAAGATTATGAATTTGATGAAGAAGTTGAATATATAATTGTAGGCTCTGCTGAAGCTGACCCTATGAATAATAAAATATCTAACGAATCACCAGTGGGACGTGGATTAATAGGTAAAAAAGTTGGAGATGTAATAGAAATAGCGGTTCCAGACGGTGTTAGCAAGTATGAAATATTAGAGGTTAATAGAGCATAGTATTGGAGGGAATTTAGAGTGTCAAAGGAAGATAATGTGATGAACAATTTTGAAGAACAAGCAAATGAATTAATGAAAGAAAGGTTTCAAAAGTTAAAAGACCTTCAATCTAATGGTAAAGATCCATTTGATGTTTATAAGGTTGAAAGAACTCATACTTCAAAAGAAATAAAAGAAAACTATGAAGAATTAAAAGGAAAAACTGTTATAGTAGCAGGAAGACTTATGTCTAAAAGAGTTCATGGAAAAGCTGGTTTTTCAGATATACATGATAGATATGGAAAAATTCAATTATACATAAAGATAAATGATGTAGGTGAAGAAAAGCTTAAAGAATATAAAACTTTTGATATAGGTGATATAATAAGTGTGACAGGAACAGTTTTTAAAACTAAAACTGGAGAAACATCAATACACATAACAGATTTTCAATTAGTTTGTAAATCTTTAAGACCACTACCAGAAAAATGGCATGGATTAAAGGATCCAGATTTAAGATATAGACAAAGATATGTAGACTTAATAATAAATCAAGATGTTAGAGATACTTTTATAAAAAGAACAGCTATAATTAAAGCTATGAGAGAATTTTTAGATAATAGGGGATTTTTAGAAGTAGAAACACCAATATTATCACCAATAGCGGGTGGAGCAGCAGCTAAACCATTTATAACTCATCATAATGCTTTAGATATAGATATGTATCTTAGAATAGCTACTGAATTATATTTAAAAAGATTAATAGTAGGCGGTTTTGAAAAAGTATATGAAATTGGTAAAAACTTCAGAAATGAAGGAATAGATATAAGACATAATCCAGAATTTACAGCTATAGAATTATATGAAGCTTATGCAGATTATAATGATATGATGGAAATAACAGAAAATATGATTGCTTATATATGTGAAAAAGTTTTAGGAACAACTAAAGTTCAATATGAAGGAACAGAAATAGATTTTACACCACCATGGAGAAGACTAACTATGGTAGATGCTGTAAAGGAATATGCTGGAGTAGATTTTAATGCTATAAAAGATGATGAAGAGGCAAGAGCAATTGCAAAAGAAAAACACATAGAATTTAAGAAGGAATTAAAGGATTGTACAAAAGGAGATGTACTTATAGGATTATTTGAAGAATTCTGTGAAGATAAGTTAATGCAACCTACTTTTATTTGTGATTATCCAGTAGAAAATTCACCTCTTACAAAGAAAAAAAGAGGAAATGAAGCATTTACAGAAAGATTTGAAGGATTTGTATTTGGAAGAGAAATATGTAATGCATATTCTGAATTAAATGATTCTATAGTTCAAAAAGAAAGATTTATGCAACAATTAAAAGAAAGAGAATTAGGCGATGATGAAGCTTATATGATGGATGACGATTTTATAACTTCATTAGAAGTAGGTATGCCGCCAACAGGTGGATTAGGAATAGGTATTGATAGATTAGTAATGTTCCTAACAGATACACATTCTATAAGAGACGTTATATTATTCCCAACTATGAAGCCACAGCCTAACAATAAATAGATTTACTATATTTTATAGATAAATATTAAAATATTCTAAATAAAAATAAATAATTATACGATGATAAAGAAGAGTAATAATAAACATTATAAAGAGAGTCTGTGGTAGGTGAAAACAGTCAGTGTTTATTATGAAGGGAACTTTTGAGTATGTGATTAGAAAGTAGGGCTATAGCCAAAAAGGGTGGAACCGCGATTAAGTCGTCCCTTTGTTGCTATAGCCTTTTTTATATTAAAAACTTTATAAAAAATATCAAGGAGGTAATTTTAATGGCTTTTGAAAAAACTATGGATAAATTGGTTGCTTTAAGTAAAAACAGAGGATTTATATTTCCGGGATCTGATATATATGGAGGATTAGCAAATTCATGGGATTATGGTCCATTAGGTGTAGAACTAAAGAATAATGTAAAAAAAGCTTGGTGGAAAAAATTCGTTCAAGAAAGTCCATACAATGTTGGATTAGATGCAGCTATTTTAATGAATAATCAAGTTTGGGTAGCATCTGGACATGTGGGAGGATTTTCTGATCCTTTAATGGATTGTAAAGAATGCAAGGCAAGATTTAGAGCAGATAAACTAGTAGAAGAACACATGACAAACCAAGGTGTTGAAAAAGCTAGTGCGGATGGTTGGTCAAATGAAAAATTAAAAAAATACATAGATGATAATGGAATAGAATGTCCAAAATGTAAAGAAAAAAACTTTACAGATATAAGACAATTTAATTTAATGTTTAAGACATTCCAAGGAGTAACAGAAGATGCAAAGTCAGAAATATATTTAAGACCAGAAACTGCTCAAGGTATATTTGTTAATTTCAAAAATGTGCAAAGAACATCTAGAAAGAAAGTGCCATTTGGTATTGCTCAAATAGGAAAATCTTTTAGAAATGAAATAACTCCAGGAAATTTCACATTTAGAACTAGAGAATTTGAACAAATGGAATTAGAATTTTTCTGCAAGCCAGGAACTGATTTAGAATGGTTTAATTATTGGAAAGAGTATTGTTGGAATTTCTTAATAAATTTAGGTATAAATAAAGACAATATAAGATTTAGAGATCATAGTAAAGAAGAATTATCTCATTATAGTAATGCAACATCAGATATAGAATTTTTATTTCCATTTGGTTGGGGAGAATTATGGGGCATTGCTGATAGAACAGATTTTGACTTAAAACAACATATGGAACATTCAGGTGAAGATCTAAATTATTTAGATCCGATAACCAAAGAAAGATATATACCATATTGTATAGAACCATCTTTAGGAGCAGATAGAGTTGTTTTAGCATTTTTAGCAGATGCTTATGATGAAGAAGAATTAGAAGGTGGAGATGTAAGAAATGTACTACATTTACATCCAGCTTTAGCTCCATTTAAAGCTGCAGTATTACCACTTAGCAAAAAACTTTCAGATAAAGCACAAGAAGTTTATAGTATGCTAAGTAAAAAATTTAATATAGATTATGATGAAGCAGGCAGCATAGGAAAAAGGTATAGAAGAGAAGATGAGATAGGAACACCTTATTGCATAACAGTAGATTTTGATACAATGGAAGATAATACAGTTACTATAAGAGATAGGGATACTATGGATCAAATAAGAGTTAATATAGATGAATTAGAAAAATTTATAGAGGATAAATTAAAATTTTAGAATAAGAACCATTTATAACTAAGAAGTTTTATAATTTATGTAAGTTTAATTTTAAACTAAGAAGCTATGAATAAAGAATATTACATTCTAAAAATCATAGCTTCTATTTAATTTAAATTATAAAAATCAGTAATTATGTGTAGTAAATATATTTTTATTAAAACTCTATGTAAACATTTTCGAGAAAAAGTAAAAAAATCAGGTGAATCCGAATCACCTGATAGAATGAAATAGGGTTTAATCATGGGGATATGTTATATGTTTAAATAAAACTTGGGGAATTATATTAGATTCTTACGGCACGAAAAATATTATAGCAGATATAATGATGTTTTTCAACATAATATGATAAAAAATATTAAAAAATTATATTTATAAAATTTACTGTCGAATATTTAAAAGTTATAGTTATAATTTTAGCTGATAACACAATATACTTAATAAAAAGCTAAATGTACCTAAAAGGAAAGATATGAATTTAGATTTTAAATTTTTTTTAGTATTAATAATTATATAAAATGAAGTAAAAATTCCTATAGGTAAAATAAAAAAATTATCTATGGTTATATAAATATGGCATAATAGCCATAAAAATATAAGCTTATATTTACAAAATCTTTCTTTATCTTTTATTTCTGATAGTGAAATATATAGTAGCGGGATTGTTAAAATAGATATAAATAAAGGCATAATAACTCCTAAAAAATTTCTTTATATAAAATAATATGTCTTTAATATGTTTTTTATTTATAATAGTTACAATATAAAATATTTAAAATGCTTTATAAGGAATTTAAAGTGATATAATATTAAGTGGATTAATACTTTATTTGGAGGTTTATATATGAAAAGTGATTTTTCTAAGTTTAAGGGTTATATTAAAGATAAAAAAGTAGCAGTGGTAGGTATAGGAGTAAGCAATAGACCTTTAATAAAATTTTTAGTTAAATTAGGGGCTGAAGTAACTGCCTTTGATAAGAAAAGTAGAGAAAAATTAGGCAGTATAAGTAGTGAACTAGAAGAAATAGGTGTAAAACTAGTATTAGGAGAAGACTACTTAGATAAATTAGATGGATATGATGTCATATTTAAAACTCCATCTATGAGAATAGATAGACCAGAGTTTGTTAAAGCAAGAAAAGCAGGAGCTTATATAACATCAGAAATGGAAGAGTTTATTAAATACTGTCCAGCTAAGATTTTTGGTATAACGGGAAGTGATGGAAAAACAACTACTACAACACTAGTTTATGAAATCCTAAAAAAAGAAGGATATAAAACATGGGTAGGTGGAAATATAGGAACGCCTTTATTTGCTAACATTGAAGAAATAAAAGAAAATCATATGGTTGTATTAGAACTATCAAGTTTTCAACTTATGACTATGGATGTATCTCCAGAGATTTCTTTAATAACTAATTTAAGTCCTAATCACTTAGATGTGCATAAAGATTTTGAAGAATATATACATGCGAAAAAAAATATATTTAAGTATCAAGAAAATAATGATTTATTAGTATTGAATAAAGATGATAAATTAACTGATGAAATGGAGAAGGAATCTTTAGGGAAAGTTTTAAAATTTAGTCTTGTAGAAAAGTTAAATGATGGAGCATGCTTAATGGATGATAAGCTTACAATACTAGGAAAGGAGGTTTGTCATTCAAAAGATATAAAACTTAAAGGTAGACACAATATCGCAAATTTATTAGCAGCTTTTTGTATGGTAAATAAATTTGTATCAATAGATAGTATGAAATATGTAGCTACAAATTTCACAGGTGTAGAGCATAGATGTGAATTTGTAAGAGAAATTAATGGAGTTAGGTACTATAATGATTCAATAGCATCAAGCCCTAGTAGAACTTTAGCAGGATTGAATGCTTTTGAAAAACCAGTAATATTAATAGCAGGTGGATATGATAAAAAAATACCTTTTGAGCCTTTAGCGCAAGGTGGGTATGATAAAATTAAAACTTTGATATTAATGGGTGATACTAAAAATAAAATAAAGTTAGCTTTTGAAAAAGTAATTTCGGATAAAAAGAGTGATATGAAAATAATTATAGTAGATAACATGGAGGAAGCTATAAAAACGGCATATAACATATCAGAAGAGGGAGATATAATAACCCTATCACCAGCTTGTGCTAGTTTTGATATGTATCCTAATTTTGAAATAAGAGGAAATGAATTTAAGAATATAGTAAATAATCTATAATTTTATTTATTATATTTACAAAGCTATATTTAAAATTTTTAACTCAAAATAACAATATGTATATAATTTTAGAGTTAAAAGTAATCTAATATTAAAGATTTTATCTATATATGCATAGGAATAATATCATATTAAATATAAAAAATCCTATTAGTTTTAAATATTAATACTAATAGGATTCTTTATTTATAAGGAAAATAGAGAATATTAGATATTAACATATCCAGGTGTATCACTATGAGAAAAAAAGCTTAAAATTATAAAAAAATGTAGAAAAATAAATATAATCTCTTTAAATTAAAATTTTATATTAAGAAGGGATTAACAAATATGATACAATAAATCTCGTCCTCAAGACAAGGACTTGAAAGCAACAAAAACTTTCAAAAGCAAATTTGAAAAAAGTTCTTGACAAAGAACAACAAATTTGATAAGATATAAAAGTCGCTGAGGTGACATGGTCTTTGAAAATTAAACAGAGAATTAACAAGAAACATTCTTGTAACAGCCAGTAAGATAAGGTATTAAACC
>OKWK01000083.1_pt1 | contig 130513 bp, 96 predicted proteins | sample 1607181 | NCBI WGS metagenome assembly OKWK01 (sample SAMN07501053, study PRJEB24779) | human gut metagenome | isolation source: stool | host: human infant | place: USA: Pittsburgh, PA
AAAAAACCAGGGCCAGCCATCCCACTATGGCATAAAAAACATGACACACTATCGAGTTCTCAAACAACACACCCACCCGGATCTTGGTGACCTTCGGAAGGCCATCTCGCTCCGGCGAGCGACATCCGCAAGACTAAGACATTTGCAGTTTCGATGTCAACCTCAGGATCATTGATCCCGGTCACATCAGATGCGATCGTCATCTTGGGGTTAGGCGATCGATCGGGCTTTTGACTCGACCTCTCGGCGCAACGGGGAATACTTTAGCCAGATGTCACCGGGCTTCGTCAACTTGAGAGAGCGTGACCTGATCCACATAGGCAAGCCTAGCCACACCGCCCCCGACCTCCCGCCTCCTGACGCAGAGAGCCCTATAGTCTGCGCCGGGTTACTTCAACCCTCAACATCTCTGAGTCCGGCACAGCTGGGTTCTTAGACCGAGGAGGTCTGTTGGCTACAACCAACACCCCCGTCGTCCTCCAGGACGACATCATCACTCGCCCAGGCGCGCGCAAGGCCCTGGCGATTCTGCGCATCCTCGTTGGCTTCTACTTCCTGCGGGCCTTCACCAACAAGATGTTCGGGCTGGGCTTCTCCACGCCCAGCGAGCGCTCAGTGCTCCATGGCGGTCGGCCTGCGCAGGGCTTTATCAAGGCGGTGCCCCAGGGACAGCCGCTGGAGTCCTTCTTCTCCCTGTTCGTCAACCCCGTCGGTGACTGGCTGTTCCTCCTGGGTCTGCTCGGCCTCGGCCTGGCCCTCATCCTGGGGATGGGGGTCAAGGTCGCCGGTGTCGCAGGTCCGTTGCTCATGGCGCTGATGTGGCTTGCCGAGCTCCCGCCGATTCACTCCGGCGAGGCGTCGAACCCGCTCATTGACGACCACTGGTTCCTGGCGCTCATCTTCGTCGTCGTCATGCTGACGCGAGCAGGCGACACCTGGGGCCTGGGACGCTGGTGGGCGTCCAAGGTCGGCGACAGCTGGCTGCGCTAGGACCACCGGTTCCCGGCACGTTGGGGGTGCACACGATCCCGTGTGCACCCCCAACGTCTTATCCGTGTCTTGCCTCCGTTGCCGGTCCCAGGCTGTAGCCGCCTCAGGCCGGCAGCAGCCTCGGCTCAGGACTCGGCAAACTTGCGCACCGCGCGAGCCACGGCCTCAGCCACCCGGGTGTCAAAGGCACCGGGGATGATGTAGACGGGGCTGAGCTCCTCAGCAGCAATGACGCCGGCGATCCCGGTGGCGGCCGCCCGCAGCAGGTCGGTCGAGATGTCGACGATGCCAGTGTCCAGCAGCCCCCGGAACAGTCCAGGGAAGACCAGCACGTTGTTGATCTGGTTGGGGAAGTCCGAGCGCCCGGTCGCCACGACAGCCGCGTAGTCCGCAGCGCCGATCGGGTCGACCTCAGGAGTCGGGTTGGCCATGGCAAAGACGATGGCGTCCTTGTTCATGACCGCCAGGTCCTCGGGCTGAAGCAGGTTGGGCCCCGACACCCCGATGAACACGTCCGCGCCCGTGAGCCCCTCCTTGAGGGAGCCGGTGACCCCGCGCGGGTTGGTGTTCTCAGCCAGCCACTTACGGTGCTCGTTCATGCCCTCGGTGTGCGCACCGTCCAGCGCCCCGTCACGTCCGTAGCCAACGATGTCCGTGGCGCCGTGAGCCATGAGCAGCTTGGCGATTGCGGTACCGGCGGCGCCCACGCCCGACAGCACGATGCGCACGTCCTCGATCCTCTTGCCGACGATCTTGAGGGCGTTGATGAGCGCTGCCAGCGTGACGACGGCGGTGCCGTGCTGGTCGTCGTGGAAGACGGGGATATCCAGCTCCTCACGCAGACGTGCCTCGATGTCGAAGCACTTGGGGGCGGCAATATCCTCCAGGTTGATGCCGCCGTAGACCGGGGCGATCGCCTTGACGATCTGGATGATCTCCTCGGGGTCCTTGGTGTCCAGGGCAACCGGCCAGGCGTCAACGCCACCGAACTGCTTGAACAGCACCGCCTTGCCCTCCATCACCGGCATCGAGGCCTTGGGGCCGATGTCCCCCAGACCCAGGACAGCGGTGCCGTCCGTGACGACGGCGACCGTGTTGCGCTTGATGGTCAGCTGACGGGCGCGCTCGGGGTGATCGTAGATGGCCTTGCACACACGAGCCACACCAGGGGTGTAGACCCGGGCCAGGTCACGGCGGTTGTGGATCGGGGTTCGCGGCGCGATCTCAACCTTGCCACCCACGTGGGCCAGGAAGGTGGAGTCACCCACGTTGTGAACCGTCACGCCCTCCAGTGCCTTGAGGGCCTCAACCAGCTCGCCACGGTGCTTGGAGTCGCGGGTGTCCGCGGTCAGGTCGACGATGAGGGTGTCACCGTCAGCGTCAGCGACGTCGACGCCGTTGACGATCGCACCGGTCGCCGAGGCGGTGTCCACCAGGGTCGTCACCGCCTTCTGCGAGGCGGGCACCTCCAGGTGAAGGGCGACGGTGTAGCTGGGGCTTGGCTGGGCCATGAGGTCTTCCTCTGCGTAAGCGGTCAGCGCAGACGCTGCGCGATTGTCGTTGCGGGACACCACGAGCCTAGCCCGAAGACGCGAACACCTGTTCACGCGGCGTCCACGTTTCGAGATGTTGCCGTGGGACGACGACGCAGCCTCCCGTCCCAGCACATCCGCACCCGGGCCACCAGCTCTCCGTCAGGCCTACTGGACAGGCAAGGACCGCCAGCAGAGGCAGGACAAGGCGGAGCACAAGCAGCACAAGGGGCCCGGCTGGCAGGATCGCCTGCCAGCCGGGCCCCAGGGCGCAGAGCACTCGGCGGGGAGCACTCGTGCCTTCATCAGGCGCCGACGCGCTCCATGACCAGCTCACGCACGCGCTTGGCATCAGCCTGACCACGCGTGGCCTTCATCACGGCACCGACGATCGCCCCGGCTGCCTGGACCTTGCCACCGCGGATCTTGTCCGCAATGTCAGGGTTGGCGGCCAAGGCCTCGTCAACGGCAGCCAGCAGCGCCGAGTCGTCAGAGACAACCTCCAGGCCACGGGCCTCAACGACAGCCTCGGGGTCGCCCTCACCGGCCAGGACCCCCTCAAGGACCTGACGCGCGAGCTTGTCTGTCAGGCGGCCCTCGTCAACCAGCTTCTGGAGCTCGGCAACCTGCTCCGGAGTGACAGCCAGCTCCTCCAGTGCGACCTCCTGCTCCTTGGCGGTGCGGGAGAGCTCACCCATCCACCACTTACGGGCAGCCTGGCCAGAGGCTCCAGCCAGCGTCGTCGCCTCAATGAGCTCCAGGGCGCCGGCGTTGACGACGTCGCGCATCTCCTCATCCGCCAGGCCCCACTCCTCCTTGAGGCGACGGCGCTTGGCGGCCGGCATCTCCGGCAGGGAGGCGCGGATCTGCTCCACCCAGTCCCGGCTCGGGGCCACGGGCACGAGGTCAGGCTCTGGGAAGTAGCGGTAGTCGTCAGCGTCCGACTTGACGCGGCCTGGCTTGGTGGTGCCATCAGCCTGACCGTGACGGGTCTCCTGGAGGACCTCTCCCCCAGCCGCCAGGATGGCGGCCTGACGCTGGATCTCGTAGCGGATGACGCCGTCAATCCCACGGAAGGTGTTGACGTTCTTGGTCTCGGTACGCGTGCCCAGCGGGGCGTCAGGGCTCGGGCGCAGGGAGACGTTGACGTCGGCGCGCACGTTGCCGCGCTCCATACGGGCCTCGGAGACTCCCAGGGCGCGGAAGATGTCACGCAGGGTCCGCACGTAGCTCGCCGCGACCTCGGGAGCCTTGGCACCGGCGCCGATGATGGGCCGCGAGACGATCTCCACCAGAGGCACACCGGCGCGGTTGTAGTCCACCAGCGAGTGGTCCGCGCCTTCGATACGGCCATCCGCACCACCAATGTGGGTGTTCTTGCCGGCGTCCTCCTCCATGTGGGCACGCTCGATCGGCACGGTGAAGAAGCTGCCGTCCTCCAGCTCGACCTCCAGGGCGCCGTCGAAGGCAATGGGCTCGTCCGACTGCGAGGTCTGGAAGTCCTTGGCCAGGTCCGGGTAGAAGTAGTTCTTGCGCGCAAAGCGGCAGGACTCGGCGATCTGACAACCCAGTGCCAGACCGATACGGATGGCGTACTCCACGCCCTTGGCATTGACCACCGGCAGCGCGCCAGGCAGGCCCACCGAGGTGGGGGTCACGCGGGAGTTCGGCTCCCCGCCGAAGGCGACAGGGGCGGCGTCGAACATCTTGGTAGCGGTGCCCAGCTCGACGTGCACCTCCAGGCCGATGACCGGGTCGAAGCGGCGCACCGCCTCGTCGTAGTCCATGAGCTCGTCAGCCATCTCAGGCCTCCTTCTCGTTCAGCTCGGGGGCGCGGTCCAGCAGGTGGCCGCCCCAGCTCTCCTCCAGCGTGGCCTCCAGGACAGCGCCCACCCGGTACAGGCGGTCGTCGGCCCGCTGCGGGGCGAGGACCTGGAAGCCGACCGGCAGGCCGTCGTCGCTCAGCCCGGAGGGCAGGCTCATGCCGGGGATACCAGCGAGGTTGGCAGGGATCGTGGTGACGTCCAGCTTGTACATCGCCAGCGGGTCATCCTTCTCCCCGAAGCGGTAGGCCGTCACCGGCGCCGTGGGCGAGACCAGGACGTCAAAGCGCTCCCACGCGGCGTCAAAGTCACGCTGGACCAGCGTGCGCACCTTCTGAGCGCTGCCGTAGTAGGCGTCGTAGTAGCCGGCGCTGAGTACGTGGGTGCCCAGGATGATGCGACGCTTGGCCTCATCGCCGAAGCCGGCGCCGCGAGTGGCTGCCATGACGGTCTCCGCCGTCACCGGACCGGATGTGGGCTCCACGCGCAGGCCATAGCGCATGCCGTCATAGCGGGCGAGGTTGGAGGAGACCTCAGCAGGCATGATGAGGTAGTAGGCGTCCAGCGCGTACTCCAGATGAGGCAGGGAGACGGTCTCGATCACCGCACCGGCCTCCTCCAGCAGCGTCAGTGCCGCGTGGAAGGAGTCCAGGACACCGCTGTGGTACCCCTCTCCCCCGTCCAGCTCGGCGATGACGCCGACGCGCAGACCAGTGAGGTCACGGCCGGCCTGGGCCGCACGCACCACTTCAGCCATGCCGCGCGGAGCGTCGGACAGCGAGGTCGAGTCCAGCGGGTCGTAGGAAGCCATGACGTCGTGCAACAGGGCTGTGTCCAGGACGGTGCGGGCCATCGGGCCAGGGGTGTCCAGAGACGAGGCCATGGCGATGACGCCGTAGCGCGAGACGGTGCCGTAGGTCGGCTTGACGCCGACGGTTCCGGTGACAGCCGCGGGCTGGCGGATCGAGCCGCCGGTGTCCGTACCCAGGGCAAGCGGGGCCTCAAAGGCGCCGACGGCGGCCGCCGATCCGCCCGAGGAGCCGCCCGGGATACGTCCCAGGTCCCAGGGGTTGGCGGTGCGGTGGAAGGCCGAATGCTCGGTCGAGCCACCCATGGCGAACTCATCGAGGTTCGTCTTGCCCAGGATCGGCATGCGGGTCGCACGCAGGTTTGCCACGGCGGTGGCGTCGTAGGGCGGGATCCAGCCCTGGAGGATCTTTGAAGCAGCTGTGGTGGCCTGACCGCGAGTGACAAAGAGGTCCTTGACCGCCACCGGGACACCGGTGAGCTCAGGAACCTCGCGTCCCTGGCTACGGGCCTCGGCCCGGGCGGCGTCCGCAGCGTCGGCGTCGGACAGGGCCTTGGCGGCGTCGACGTCCAGGAAGGCACCCACGGCGCCGTCGACGGCCTCGATACGGTCCAGGTGGGCCTGGGTGAGCTCGCGTGCGCTCAGGTCGCCGTGGGCCAGGGCGGCCGCCTGCTCAGCGGCGGTGGCCTTGATGAGGGAGGTGGTCATGAGGCGGAGTCCTCTCCCAGGATCTGCGGCACGAGGAACATGGAGTCCTCACTCGCCGGGGCACCGGCAAGAAGCTCCTCGACGTCGAGCGTGGGGCCCGGCACGTCCTCACGCAGCACGTTGGTCAGCGGAACAGGGTGTGAGGTGGCCGGAAGGTCAGGCGTGACAACGCTGGTAACCCGGGCGAAAGAGGACGCGACGGCGTCCAGCTCCCCGGCCAGGCGCGTCACCTCCTCATCGGTCAGGGCCACGCGCGCGAGTGCCGCGACTCGGGCGACCTCGTCCTTGGAGATGGCAGACATGCGGCTGAGTCTAGCCGGAGCGCCCGGTGCCAGCGTTACGGCACATGCACGATCTCACAGCATTGAGACAGCCAAGCTGATTGACAATCGGACTATCTCCCGTTGTCATGGGCCTTACAGACTCTGCGTCAGGTGGAGCATGACCGGGGTGGCCTCAGGTACCCCAGAACTGAGAAACAGGAATGCACGACGAGGAAACGGTCCGGGGCTCAGGATCCTCCGCCCAGCAGGCCGGTACTTCCACGACTCCGCAGCCGGCCCTGCCTACGCCCTACAGCGAGCAGACCAGCGTGCGTCGGACCTCAGTCTTCGGCGCGCAGCCGGCCTCCACCGGTGCCAGCACCGGTGGCGACACCGAGTCCCTGCCCGCAGTGCCTGCCGCCGCCCAGACAGCTGTGACGCCCAGCCCGTCAGCACCCAGCCCGCAGACGGCTGCCGCTCCCATGCCCGCGGCCGTCCCGCCTGCCACCAGCCAGACCTCGACGCTGCGCTCGGCCGCAACGCCTGCGGTCCCCGCGCCCGCCCCCGAGACGGAGAGCCCGAGTGAGCCGGCCGACGGCGACGGTGAGCGCACCGCCCGCAGCCACCGCTCCGAGCGCAAGAAGCGCTGGCCGCTGTGGACCGCTGCCGCGGCTCTCCTGCTCCTGGGCGTCTCCGGCGCCGGCGGCTACGCCTACGCCTCCCACTACGCTGACACCGCCGTGCCCGGCACGAGCGTGGGCGGGGTCGACGTCTCGGGCAAGACCCGAGAGCAGATCGTGGAGCTCGTCTCCAAGCGGGCCCAGGACGCCGCCGTCACCATCAGCGGTGACGTCGAGGCCACCGCCTCTCTGGAGGACCTGGGGACCACCATCGACGCCGAGGCCACCGCTGACGCCGCCATGGCGCGCTCGGCCGACGTCCTCGACCGCTTCAAGGCCCTGGTGACCGACAACAACGTCGCGGTGGTCACCACCGCCAACGCAGACACCGCGGCCTCCTACGCCGCCTCGCTGGTCCCTGAGGACCAGGCCAAGGCCGTGGACGCCACCGTGACCCTGGCCGCCGACGGCGCCAGCTTCACCACGACCCCGGCGGCCGACGGCACGGGCCTGGACCCGGCCCCGCTGGAGAGCACGGCTGCCAAGGCCGCCCAGACTCTCAGCTCGCAGACGGTCGAGCTGAGCTACACCACGGTGGCTCCGACCGTCTCCGACGCTGACGCCCAGGCCGCCGCGGACAAGGCCAACGGGCTGGTCGGCCTCGACGTCACGGTGGCGACCACCGACGCCTCCTCCAGCTTTACCGCCGACGCCCCGACTAAGGCCTCGTGGATCACGATCAAGCCCGGCCAGGACTCCAAGCCTGCGGTCTCGGTCGACGCCGCGAAGGTTGGGGAGTGGGTGGCGGCCCAGAGCGCCCAGGTAAGCAAGGACCCGGTCACCGGGCAGCGCAACGTCAACTCTCGTGGAGAGGTCGTGGCCACACGGGTCGAGGCCGTCAACGGCGTCGTCGTGTCCAACTCTGAGGACCTGACCAGCGCCATCACGCAGTCCCTGACTGAGGGTAAGGCCTACAGCGGCTCCTTCGTCACCTCCGAGGTGGAGGCCAGCTGGGAGGACCGTACGATCGCCGACGGCGCGGAGAACCTCATCTACCAGGCCGCCCCTGGGGAGAAGTGGGTCAACGTCAACCTGGCGGCCAAGACCGTGACGGCGTATGAGGGCGCGACCGTGGTCCGCGGCCCGGTCTCAATCGTCGACGGCGCCGCCGAGACCCCCACGATCACCGGCACCTTCAAGGTCTACCTGCAGTACGCCTCACAGACCATGCGCGGCAACAACGTCGACGGTTCGCGCTACGTCACCCCGGACGTACCCTGGGTGTCCTACTTCCAAGGCGGCTACGCCTTCCACGGAGCTCCGTGGCGTTCGAGCTTCGGCTACTCCGGCTCACACGGCTGTATCAACATGCCGGTCAGCGAGGCCAAGTGGATCTACGACTGGGCCGAGATCGGCACCACCGTCGTCAGCCACTACTGAGACCGGCGGTGCGGGAGCGATCCCGTCACGCACCATGACCGACGGCGGGGCCGGGGTGACACTGCGTCACCCCGGCCCCGCCGTCGTGCTGGGCCTGAGCCGGCCACCCGGCGGTCCGGAGCCTCAGTCCTCCTGCTCGGGGTCAGCGGCCGGACCGTGCTCAAGCAGGGCGCGGAAGCCCTCCTCATCCAGCACCGGGACCCCCAGCTCACGCGCCTTGGTCTCCTTGGAGCCGGCGTTGGCGCCGACGACCACGTAGCTGGTCCGCTTGGACACCGAGCCGGCAGCCTTTCCTCCCCGCGCGACGATGGCCTCCCTGGCCCCCTCACGCGTGAAGTGCTCCAGCGTCCCGGTGACGACGACGCTCAGCCCGGCCAGGGTCTGCGGCGCCGTGGTCGTCACCTCGTCCTGCGTGCGCACCCCGGCCGCCGCCCACCGGTCCAGGATCTCGCGGTGCCAGTCGACCTCCAGCCACTCCTGCCAGGCGGCCGCGATCGTCGAGCCTACGCCGTCGACCTGGCTGAGCTCGTCGAGGCTGGCCTGGCGCAGTGCCTCCAGCGATCCGAAACGGGCTGCCAGGGCGCGTGCCGCCGTCGGCCCGACGTGCCGGACCGACAGAGCCACCAGCACGCGCCACAGCGGCTGGGCCTTGGCGGCCTCCAGCTGAGCCAGGACCGCCGTGGCGTTCTTGCCAGGCACGCTCGCCTTCTTGACATCGCCGTCCGGGGTGTAGGTCTGCTTGGTCCAGAAGAAGCGTGCCAGGCGCCAGTCCCCAGTCGCCTCGCCCCGGCGTCGGACGCTCTGGTAGACGAAGACCTCTGCCAGATCATCCTCACTCAGCTCGAACAGCCCGGCCTCGCCGGTGAGCACCGGCTCCTGCTCGCCGATCCCGTGCTCCTCCAGGTACGTCCTGGCCAGTCCCAGGCGCTGCGCCGGTGCCAGGCTCTCCAGGTCCTTGGTCCTCAGACGGATCCTGCCGCGCTCCGTCTCCAGGTAGCGTCCGGCCGCCAGCGCCGCGAGCGCCTCCTCTTGCCCGGCGTCGGGCTGGGTCAGGGCGGCAGCAGCCTCGTCCCCCAGGCCCTCGACGTCCAGGGCACCGCGCGAGCCGACGTGCGCCACGCGCTCGGTCACCTGCGCCGGGCAGGAGCGGGTGTTGGGGCAGCGCAGGTCGACGTCGCCCTCCTTGGCCGGGGCCAGAGGGGTGCCGCACGAGGGACAGGCCGCCGGCATGACGAAGACCCGTTCGGAGCCGTCACGGGCCTCGACCACCGGCCCGACGATCTCGGGGATGACGTCGCCAGCCTTGCGCAGGACCACAAGGTCACCGATGCGCACGCCCTTGCGCGTGACCTCCTCGGCGTTGTGGAGCGTCGCCCTGGCCACCGTCGACCCGGCGACGAGAACCGGCTCCATGATGCCAAAGGGCGTGACTCGTCCGGTTCTCCCAACCTGCACGTCGATGTCGAGCAGGCGCGTGTGCACCTCCTCCGGCGGGTACTTGTAGGCGGTGGCCCAGCGCGGCACGCGCGAGGTGTATCCGAGCCTGCCCTGCTGATCGCGCGCGTCGATCTTGAACACGATCCCGTCGATCTCGTGGATCAGGTCGTGGCGGTGCTCGGCGTAGCGCTCGATATAGGCCTCCCGCTCGGCGCGGCCGACGACGAGGGCGTTGTAGGGCGAGACCGGCAGACCCCACCCGGCCAGGAGCTCGTACCACTCGTGCTGGAGAGCCGGCAGCTGCTCACCCGGAGCCGGGGTGTAGGCCCCGATGCCGTGGGCGATAAAGGCCAGCGGCCGCGAGGCGGTGATGGCCGGGTCCTTCTGCCGCAGGGAGCCTGCGGCAGCGTTACGCGGGTTGGCGAAGACCTGGAGCATGGCCTCCTTGCGCACGCGCTTGCCGCCACCTTGCTCCTCCAGGGCGCGGTTGCGCGCCTCGCGGCGGGCGTTGTCCTCCTGGCGCTCACGGTTGAAGCGCGCAAAGGCCTCGACCGGGAAGTAGACCTCGCCGCGCACCTCGATGAGGCTGGGGACCTGGTCGCCGCTGAGCCTGTGGGGCACGCTGGCGATGGTGCGGACGTTGGCGGTGACGTCCTCACCCGTGGTCCCGTCCCCGCGGGTGGCCGCCCGCGTCAGTACGCCGTCGGTGTAGGTCAGGGCCACTGCCAGGCCGTCAATCTTGACCTCGGCGGTCATGGGCAGGCTCGCGTCTGCCACGCCCAGGTCCGCGCACACGCGCTCAGCCCACTCCTGGACCTCCTCCAGGCTGAAGACGTCCTGCAGGGAGTACATGCGCTCGGCGTGGGTCACTGGCGAGAAGGCCTGCGCCCGGCCTCCGCCCACGCTACGGGTGGGAGAGTGGGGCACGCGCAGCTGCGGCCAGGCTGCCTCCAGGTCCTCCAGCTCGCGGTACAACGCGTCATAGGCGGCGTCCGAGGTCGTCGACTCGGCGTCGAGCGCGTCATAGTAGGCGGCTCGTGCTCGCTCAACGAGCTCGGCCAGCTCCTCCCAGCGGCGTCGGGCTTCCTGCGGCACGGCCTCCGCGTCGTCCCTGGGGCCGTGCGGGGCGGGGGTGGTGGACTGGGTACTCACCGTCCCATCTTCCCTCATGGCCAGGCCCACCGGGTCAGGCCACGGGCTCGATGAGCTGGGGACCGCGCGAGCGGGAGGAGCTGATCTGGGGTCCTACCTCCCACCACCTCAGCGCCGGGCGCGCCCCCGCCAGGAGCGAGGCGACCTGCGTGGGATCGTGGAGCGTGGGATCGAGCCAGGAGTCGACTGCCGTGCGTGAGAGGACCACAGGCTCACGCTCGTGGAGCCAGGCCAGGTCCTCACGCGCCGGCCGGGTCAGGATGGTGCAGGTCAGCATCCAGGTCCCGCCGCGGTGGTCATGGATGCTGGGTCCGGGTCGCAGCGGCGGGTGGGAGGAGGGCACACGCCACCACGAGCACAGCCCGGCCAGCGCCAGCGGCTCCTCGTCCTGGCGGCACACGGCGTAGGGACGGGACCGGATCTCCTCCTCGCGGCCGCCCGCACCGGTCGGGCGGTGCCACTCGTACCAGCAGTCAGCAGGCACGACGGCACGGAAGGAGCGGAAGGACTCACGGAAAGTCGGCTTGCTCGCGGCGGTCTCACTGCGGGCGTTAAAGGCCCGGAATGCCTGGCGAGCCTGGGTAGCCCATGAGGCCAGCAGTCCCCAGCGCGCGCACCGCAGCTGACGGGTGAGGTTGCCCGCCTGGTTCCCTGCGCCGTCAGTAGCCACACGCTCGACCACGACGCGCACGTCCGTGCCGGGAGAGATGTTCCATGAGGCCTCAACATCCTCCGGCAACGGCAGGGGCTCGGCGTCGAAGTAGCTCACCAGCGCCGCGCCGCCACTCCACGACCCGTAACGTCCGCACATGGGTCCAGGGTGTCACAGCCCGGGCTCCACAGGCACGTGCCGTGACACCCTCGGCACCGTCCGTCCACAGGCGCGCAGCAGCGGGACCCGCGGTCTTGGCATGGTGAGCCCATGACGACCTCCCCCGCAGCCTCAGCCAGGCAGGCACAGGCTGCGCTCGCCTGCACCTGGCACCTGGCGGTGGTCCGCGGGCCTGACACTGGGCTCGTCCTGGCCCTGCCTGCACAGGACAGTCTTGTGATTGGCAGGGGTGAGATCATCACCGACCCCTTCGTCTCGCGCCAGCACCTGCAAGTGCGCACCCGGTCCGCCTCCGTGAGCGTCAGCCTCGGCAAGGAGGGGCTCACAGCCCGCTGGCGGCGACGCCGTCTGGGGCCCCTCCTGCTCCCCAGCCTGGGAAGGCTCGGTCCTGAGTCCCGGTGGAGGCAGGGCGAGCGGCTGCGGGTGGGATCGACGTTGCTGGAGCTGCGACGTCGTCCCTCCCGGCTCGCACCGCACACCGGCCGCAGCCACCACAGGATCTCCTGGCAACGTCTGGTGATGATCGTGGGACCGCTACTCATGGTCCTGGCAGTCCTCGCCATGGTGCTCACCCGAGGAGCACCGGCCCGCAGCTGGTCGGCGGGTCTCATGGTGGTGCCGATGGCGCTGATGGCCCTCAGCCGCATCGGCACGCGCGAGGCAGGCGGCTCCAGCCGGCGGCGGGGAGCCACGGGCTGGAGCGGGAGGGACCCGGACCCGGCGCAGATGCTGCTCCTGCTGGCTCGGCCCCGCTCCGCCGCCTCCTCGCAGGAGGCCACCACCCTCACCGCATGGCTGGCGCGACGAGGCTGGCGCACCCTCATGGAGCTTGACCCTGGAGAGTGCCAGGCGCTGTGCGGGCCTCAGGCCGACCGGGTGCTCACCTGGTGGTGCGCCCAGCTCGTGGCGGCCGGACTGGCCATCGCGCGGCCCCAGGAACGGGGCTGGCAGCTGTGGTGGCGGGCGCAGGGGCAGCAGGCCAGCGGTGCCCTGGCTTGGTCCGAGGAGGGCGTACCTGCCAGTGCCACGGCTGTGCGCACCCAGCCCCGGTGGCCTCACCCGCCCTCCTCGGGCTGGGCCCAGGCGGCCACCGAGCTCATCACCCAGGCCTGGAGGGCACAGGCAGGCCTGGCTCCCACCGGCGTGGAGGGAGGACCGTGGGAGGACGGGCTGCCTGCGCAGGTGCCACTGTCCTCGATCATTGGCGTGGTGGACCAGGACCTCGTGGCTCGCCAGTGGGCCCGGCCGCCTCAGCCCGGACGCCTGCCAGCGGTGCTGGGCGTGAGCGAGCACGGGCAGGTAGTGGCCGACCTCGTTGAGCACGGACCCCACGCCCTGCTGGCGGGCACCACGGGCTCGGGCAAGTCCGAGCTGCTGAGGTCCTGGCTCCTTCAGCTCGCCCTCGCCCTACCGCCGCAGCGGCTCAGCCTAGTGCTGGTGGACTACAAGGGTGGCGCGGCCTTCGGAGCGCTGACGCAGCTGCCGCATACCGCCGGTGTGCTCACGGACCTCGACCCGGCACTGACCACGCGAGCGCTGGCCTCCCTGGAGGCGGAGGTTCGCCGCCGCGAGAGCCTGCTGGCCGACCTCGGCGTGGCTGACCTCGCTGCCTGGGAAGCCATGGCCTCACCGACCGCTGTGCCCGAGGAGCAGCCGGGCGGCACCGCCGGCGAGCGCTTCCTGGCCGGCTCCGGTGCGCCGGGTCCCCCGCCGCCCCGGGTGGTCATCGCCGTCGACGAGTTCGCAACCCTGGCCTCAGCCCACCCGCAGGTGCTGGACACTCTGGTACGTGTGGCGGCCCAGGGACGCAGCCTGGGGCTGCACCTGGTGCTGGCGACCCAGCGCCCCAGTGGGGCGGTGTCCCAGACGGTGCGGGCCAATGTCAGTGTGCGGGTGTGCCTGAGGGTGCTGGATGCGGCGGACTCGCGCGACGTCCTTGACCACCCTCAGGCCTCACTGCTCTCAGCGCATCCCGGACGGCTCATGGTCAGCGGGCTGGATGAGGCCGAGGGCCTGGTCCTGCAGGCTCCGTGGTGCGGGGCGCCTGTGGGCAGGCGCCAGAGCGTGGAGGAGATGGTGGCCGAGCTGGCTGCCGCGGCGCGTGGGTGCGGGGCACGCCCCTGGCGCCCCTGGGCAGACCCGTTGCCTGAGCGCGCACGGCGACCGGGCAGCGTCGAGGCGGCGAGGCAGGCCGGCATCATGATGGCGCTGGTGGATCAGCCACACACGCAGAGCCTCGCGACCTGGTCCTGGTCAGCTGCCCAGCCGCTGGCCGTGCTCGGCTCGCCCGGTTCGGGTCGCTCCACAGCGCTTGCCTCGGCCGCCCTCGGCTTCCTGGCCTACGCCTCACCCGACGGCGTCAGGCCCGCCGGTCACGGCGTGCACCTGTGCGGCCTGCCCGATCACGTCATCCGGCAGTGGCCGGCCCTGGCCGACGGCGCCGCAGGGGTGGGCACGGTGGTCGGGGCGAGCGATCCCCGACGCCTGGCACGCTTGTGGGAGCTGGCCGCCTCCGGCGAGCTCCGCGGGGACCTGCTGGTGCTCGACGACGTCGACCGCCTGGCAGCCGCCGTCGACTCCTCTCGCGGTCCGGGCGAGGGGCTGGCCCTCCTGGAGTCCCTCATCCGCACCAGTGCGTCCCTGGGCACGCACCTGGCGCTCAGTGCTCCCCTGGCTGCTGCCTCAGCCCGCTGGGCGACGACGCTACGCACCCGCCTGGTGCTCGGCGCCAGCCAGGCGGGCCAGGCCGCTGTGGCAGGCCTGCCCCGTGGGGTGCGCACCGGCGACCTTCCCGGACGCGGCGTCCTGCTGGGAGCCGGGCCCGATCCGGCCCAGGCGCCGGAGTGCCAGGTCCTCCTGCCCGCGCCGGCAGAGGCCGGCCACGGCCCGGGCCCCATCGCCCTGAAGGAGATTCCGCGATATCTTCCGCTCGCTCCGCACGCTCCCGGTAGCAGCCCGCCTGCCCTGTGGGCGGTGGGTGGGGACCAGGCCCGGCCGATAGAGCCTCCCTGCGGCAGCGTCCTGGTCATGGGACCGGCAGGATCAGGGCGCTCGACGGCGCTGCGGGTGCTGGAGTCCGTGTGTGTCGGCCAGGCCCCGCTGGTGGTTGACGACCTGGACCTGTGCACTGCGGCTGAGCTCGGCAGGGTCGAGCAGGCGCTGGCCGAGGGCCGCACGGTGCTGGCCTCCGCCCTGACCGAGCGGGTAGCCACGAGCTTTCGCGGCGCCCTGGCCGAGCTGCGAGCCAGGGCGGATCTGGTGGTGCTGTGGCCGGGCGTGGGACCAGCGGCCCAGGCTGCCGGCGTGAGCCTGCGCGCGGTCTGTGACCCGCAGGCACCCACGCAGCCCGGTCTCGGGGCGCTGGTGCGACGTGGGCAGGCCGTGGCGCTCCAGGTGGCCTGCCCCGTGCCCGCAGGCGAGGCCGTCTCGCGGGTTCGTGCGTGAGGGGATGAGGAGCCCAGTGGCAGGTCGGCACCGCCGTGAGCGGGCCCTGGCGTCAGGCATGCGCGTTCACGGCCTGATTTCAAGGATGCGTACCTGTGAGGATCACGACAGCATCTCGGACGTAGGTCTCATCGTGCATCTCTTGCCCTCCCTGTGCCCACGTGTGAAGGTTTCCCCAGAACGCGGTCACCCGCTGTTCACCTTCGAGGCGCGCCGCCTCAGCTGAGCAGCTGACTGCAGCACGACCCCGAAGGGAGCCCTCATGGACTGGCGCAGCCAGGCAGCATGTCTCACAGTTGACCCTGAGCTCTTCTTCCCCGTTGGCAACACTGGTCCGGCCATCGCCCAGATTGCCCAGGCGAAGGAGGTCTGCGCCCGCTGCGACGTCGTCGACACCTGCCTGAAGTGGGCGCTGGAGAACGGCCAGGACGCCGGTGTCTGGGGAGGCATGAGCGAGGACGAGCGCCGTTCGCTCAAGCGCCGGGCCGCCCGCGCCCGTCGCTCCTCCTGACCCCCCCGACCTCACCCACGCAAGACGCCCCCGAAACCGCGGTTTCGGGGGCGTCTTGCGTTGCCTTACCTGGCCAGCAGCCCTACGCTCAGGACTCCTGCAGCCGGGCGTGGACGACGACGTCGGTGCCCTGGCCGCCGTCGGCCGGCTGCCAGCTGATCGAGCCACGCAGCTCGCCACGCACGAGCGTCTGGATAATCCGGGTCCCCAGCCCCGTCATGATCGTGCCCGGAGCCACGCCAGCACCGTCGTCGATGACGTGGACCTCCAGGTGGCTGCCCTCGCGCTGCGCCGTCACCGTCACCACGCCGTCGCGGTCCTCCAGACCGTGCTCGACGGCGTTGGTCACCAGCTCGGCGAGGACGGTGGCCAGGGCCTGGGCGGCATCAGCCTCGACCACGCCGAACTTGCCCTCCAGACGCGTGGTGACCCGTCCCGTGGCCGTAGCCACCGAGGCCGCCCCGCGCAGGATGGAGGAGAAGACCTCGTCAAAGTCCACGGTCTCGTCGACGTTGTGGCTCAGCGCCTCGTGGACGGTGGCGATGGTCGCCACCCGGCGCTCGGCCTCGGCCAGAGCCTCACGAGTCTCGTCGTTGGTGGCGCGCCGTCCCTGCATGCGCAGCAGCGCGGAGACGGTCTGCAGGTTGTTCTTCACCCGGTGGTGGACCTCGCGGATGGTGGCGTCCTTGTTGAGCAGCACCTGCTCCCGGCGCCGAATCTCCGTGACGTCACGTACCAGCAGCACGGCGCCGGCGCGGTGTCCGCCCAGCGTCAGTGGGATGGAGCGCAGGGACAGGAAGGCTCCGCCGACCTCAACCTCGGTCAGCCAGGCCTGACGTCCCATGAGCACCACGGCCATGGTCTCGTCCACCGGCGTGCGCTCGGGGATGATCGAGGTCACCGCCTCGGCGAGCTGGCGTCCCTCCAGCTCACCGTCGATGCCCAGGCGGTGGAAGCAGGAGTAGGCGTTCGGCGTGGCGAAGCGGACCCGGCCCTCGTCGTCGAGGTGGACCACGCCGTCGGCCACGCGCGGGGTGCCGTGGCGCATGACGGTGCCGGCGCCACGGATGGGGAAGGTGCCTTCGGCAATCATGGTGCACAGGGAGTCGGCCAGGTCTTCCAGCAGCTTGTCCCCCAGGCGACCACCGCGGATCAGCCCGACCGAGGTCTCGCGCGTCATGATCGCCACCGCGTGCCCGTCGCGGACCACCGGCACGTACTCCTCGCGCACCGCCGTCGTCCCGGTCCACTCCGGGTCTGAGGCCACGAGGATCTGCTCGCCGTCATAGGCCTCGACCGCCATAGCCTCGCGGGCCGTGGGCATGCGCCGCCCGATGACGTCCTCGAGGTGGACCGTGTTGCCGCCTGAGGGCCGGCAGTGGGCGATGGCGACGAAACGCCCCGAGTCCGTCTTGGCCCACAGGACGAGGTCGGACACCGACAGGTCGGCAATCACCTGCCAGTCGGCAACGAGCTGGTGGAGCCAGTCCAGGTCGGCCGGGCCCAGGTCAACAAGGCCACGGATAGCGAGAGGCAAGAGGTTTGACACACGTGGATCGTACCGAGGCAGCCACGACCTGTGCAGGAGGGACCAGTAGGCCCTGAGCGCAAGAGCTCGCCGGATCGACGCACCTGGCGTGAGGTGGCCAGGCACCACGTGGCAGGATCAAGGCATGAAGAAGACCGTGACGATCACCTACCCCGCTACCACCGAGCGCGTGGCCGCGATGCTCGCTGACCCCCAGTACCTGCGCCAGCGCCTGGGCAGGATCGGCCTAGAGGAGGCCGACGTCGACGTCGCCGCCCGCGGCCGCGGTTTCGTCTCCACGCTCTCGGGCACGGTCCCGCCCAGCCGCCTGCCGCAGGCCGCCGCACGCTTCGTACGCTCCGCCGTCGGCTTCACCCTCAGCGAGTCCTGGGACGAGCCTGCCGACGACGGCTCTCGCCGTGGCAGCCTCGACGTCACCGTCTCTGGCGCGCCGATGCGCCTGGGGGCGAGCTCGCGCCTGGCGGCCTCCTCCCCGCAGAGCACGAGGCTGACGATGGACCTGGAGCTGAGCGTCAGCGTGCCGCTGATCGGGCGGACGCTGGAGGACAAGGCGATGGGGATGGTCGGCGCCGTGATCGCTGACGAGGAGAAGCGGGCTGCCGCCTGGCTCGCCCAGCACTGAGCCGGCGTCGCCCGTCCGCGGGCCAGGCTCACCGGCTCGGGGACGCCCGGGGCTGCTGCTCGGCCAGCCCCGGGCGAACACGCAGGCGCGCACTAGTCCTGCTGCCGGGTGCCGTGACACGATCAGGCCATGACTGACATGCCCGACATCATCACCCCGACCGAGACCAACTCCGTATGGGCTGAGCGCACCGGCACACGCCAGTACCTGGCGCACAACGCGCGCGGCGGCGAGGTCCGTGTGGGGATGGGGCCAGGCGAGTTCTCCCCCGGCGAGCTGCTCAAGATCGCCCTGGCGACCTGCAACACCCTGTCCGCTGACCACCGCCTGGCCAAGGCCCTGGGCGAGGACTTCGAGGCCAACGTCATCTGCGCCTCGATCAAGAACGAGGAGGAGGAGCGCTACTCCGACCTCGACGTCCAGATCGTCACGGACCTGTCCGCCCTGAGCCCGCAGCAGCTGGCGACCCTTCACGAGCGCGTCGAGGGCGCGATCGAGCGTGGCTGCACGGTGGGCCACACCCTGGACAAGGGCGCGGCGATCCGTCTGCACCTGCTCGGTGACGAGGACTGAGGCACGAGCTGTGGCACGCCGTTCTACCGCCTTCGAGCGCGCGCTGGACAAGGCGCTGGCGATCCCGGCACGCCGTATCGAGGACAACGTCGCCCATATGCGACGCGAGTTCCCTGGATCCGACGTTGCTGAGCTCACGCACCGCGCCGCTGACCGCTTCCGCACTGAGTCCGGCCTGACCTCCGGAGCCGTTGGCGCCTCAGCCGCGCTGCCTGCCGTGGGCACCGGTACCGCCGCAGCACTGACGGTTGGTCAGACGGCGGTCTTCCTGGCCAGCGCCGTCAAGTACGTCCTCACCGTCGCCGAGTTGCAGGGCATGCGCGTGGTCGACACTGACAAGCGCCGCGCCCTCGTGCTCTCCGCCCTCCTGGGGCCCGACGGCGCCGAGGCCATCCAGGGATCCCTGGGCCTGTCCACCCTGTACTGGGCAGCACAGTCCCTGGCCCAGATGCCGATGCCCACGGTGCGCTCCATCAACGCCCAGCTGGTGAGGCGCCTGGCCAAGCGTCAGGCCGTGCGCGGCGGGGCGCTGGTCCTGGGCCGCCTCATCCCCTTCGGGATCGGGGCTGCCATCGGGTGGAGCGGTGGACGCGCGTTGGCCAACCAGGTCATCGAGGGCGCCCAGGCGGCGCTGGGGCCCGCACCGCTTGATACTGACGCCATCGAGGTGATCGAGGCATGACACTGCCAGTCCAGGGCGTGGCCTGCGCCCCCACCCGTTACCCGAGCCTGGCCAGGCTCGGCCTGCAGGCCCCCCAAGGCATCGACGTCGCCTATGAGGAGCTGCTGGCCGAGGTCTTGCTCGACGGCGCGCCCAAGGGCGACCGGACCGGCACCGGGACCCGCTCCCTGTTCGCCCGGCAGCTGCGCTACGACCTGTCCCAGGGTTTTCCTCGCGTCACCACCAAGTTCGTGGCGATGAAGGCGGTCAAGGGCGAGCTGCTGTGGTTCCTGCAGGGCGCGAGCAACATCGCCTGGCTGCACGAGCAGGGCATCACGATCTGGGATGAGTGGGCGGACGAGCACGGTGAGCTCGGCCCGGTCTACGGCGTCCAGTGGCGCTCTTGGCCCAGCCGCCGCGGCGAGGCGATCGACCAGATCACCCAGCTGATCCACACCCTGCGCCATGACCCGGACTCGCGCCGGATGCTGGTCTCGGCCTGGAACGTCAGTGAGCTGGGCGCGATGGCGCTGGCTCCCTGTCATGCCTTCTTCCAGTGCTACGTGGCTGACGGCCGCCTGAGCCTGCAGGTCTACCAGCGCAGCGCCGACCTCTTCCTCGGGGTCCCCTTCAATATCGCTTCCTACGCCCTGCTCACCCACATGCTGGCCCAGCAGGCCGGGCTGGAGCCTGGGGAGCTGGTGTGGACCGGCGGCGACTGTCACATCTACGACAACCACCTCGCCCAGGTGCGCGAGCAGCTCTCCCGTGTGCCCCAGGCCTATGCCTTCCCCACCCTGCGGCTGCGCCACGCCGAGTCCATCGACTCCTATACGATGGAGGACATTGACGCCTCGGCGGGCTACCAGCACCACCCGGTGATCAAGGCTCCGGTGGCGGTGTGAGCGGCGTCGGCGCCGTATGGGCCCAGGACGCCCACGGTGTGCTGGGCGCGGACGGTGACATGCTGTGGCGGGTGCCGGCTGACTTCCGCCACTTCAAGGCCACGACGCTGGGTGGCGTAGTCATCATGGGGCGCACCACCTGGGAGTCGATCGGTGCCGCGCTGCCCGGACGCGCCAGTATCGTGCTCACCCGCGAGCCTGGGTGGACGGCGCCTGACGCCGTCGTCGCCGGAGGGCTGGACCAGGCTGTGGAGCGGGCAGAAGACCTGCTTGCCGGGCTCGGCCCTGATCCACGTGAGGAGGCCGTGCGCGCCCTGCCGCGGCTGTGGGTGATCGGCGGCGGCAGCGTGTACGCCCAGGTACTGGCCGCGGGGTGCGTGGACGAGCTGGTCATCAGCGTCCTCGACCTCGACGCCGCCGAGCGCGCTCGTCAGCGAGGGTTGGCGCCCACCCAGCTGGTCCACGCCCCGCAAATCGACCCGGCCTCCTGGCACCTCACGAAGGCCAGGGAGCCGGGGTCGGTGAGCGACCCGCCGGGTACATGGCGCCCGGTGTCCGGCGATGCGCGCTGGCGCGTGGACCACTGGCGGCGCCGTTCCTGAGTACCCACCCGGTTTGACGCCCAGGCGGTGATGGACCAAGGTGGCGCGGTGCCCGAGACCACCCCGCTGCCCTCCTCCCAGCCACGCTCGTTGGCCGCCTCTGCGACGCTGCGTGCCCTGCTCATCATCGTTCTGTTGACCTACGTGGCCCAGAACATGCTCAACGTCTCCATCGCTCCCCTGTCCCGGGCCCTGGATCTGGCCGAGTGGGTGGTCGGGCTGGCGGTCTCCGCAGCAGCGCTGTTCGTCACGATGCTGTCCCAGTTCTGGGGTCGGCGGTCGGTGGCCTGGGGACGACGGCGGGTACTGCTGACCTCCCTCAGCCTCGCGCTGGTAGCCGGAGGCCTGTTCAGCGCGGCAGTCGCGCTGCGCGCGGCAGGGATCGTTGGCGCGGTGGCGGCCTCCGCCGCGATCGTGGCGGCACGCGGCCCGTTCTTTGGCTCGGCGGTGGCCGCTATCCCGCCCACCGGGCAGGCGCTCATTGCTGAGATCACGCCTGATGAGGCCAGCCGTGTCAGGGGGATGGCGGCGTTTTCTGGCTCGGTCCAGCTCTCGATCATGATCGGCTCGGTGGTCTCCTCGGCCTTGGCGGCCTGGTGGATCTTCGCTCCCGTCCATGCCACGCCGTGGTTCATCCTCATCGCCCTGGTGGTGGCCTGGCGCTGGGTGCCTCGCGACGCCACGGTGGCCTCTGCCGCCGGCCGATTGCGGGGCCTGCGCAGGCGCGCCGAAGGGGCTGACGCCGCGACCGACCGTGCCCTGCCTCCGCGGGTCTCCTGGTTCGACCCGCGTCTGAGAGCCTGGATCGGCGTCGGCCTGGGCACCTTCTTCACCGCCGGGGTCGTCCAGATCACGATGGGCTTCCTGGCTCAGGACCGCCTGGCTCTGCCTGCCCAGACCGCGGTGTCCGTGACCGGCCTCATGCTGCTGGCTAACGCCGCCGGCGCCATGATCACCCAGCTACTCGTGGTACCTCGCCTGCGGTGGTCCCCACAGCGCCTGCTGCGCACCGGGACCCTGCTGGGACTGATCGCGCTCATCGCGCTGGCCGCGGCGCCGTCGGCCTGGCTGCTGGCGGTCTCGACCTTCGCGCTCGGAGTCTCCTCCGGGCTGAGTGGGCCGGGCTTTACCGCTGGCGGGTCGCTCGCCGTGACCGCGGCGGAGCAGGGCGGCGTGGCCGGGGTCCTCAATGCCACCGGCTCGATGACGTGGATCGTTGCTCCGGTCACGGCGACGGCGCTCTACGGCTGGCAGCCGCTAGCGCCCTTTGTCCTGTCCCTGGTGGTGCTGTCCATCTCGACGCTTCTGGCCTGGACCCGGCTGGAGCGCCGTCGCGCGACCATCGCGTAGCAGCCCGCCATCGGCCTGGCTGACCGGCGCGCAGCTAGCGGCCTGGCTGGCCGGCGCGCAGCTAGACGAGGAAGGCGAGCCCCAGGGCCACCAGCGCCAGCAGAGGCAGCGCGCCCTGCTTGGCAGCGGCGCCGCGGTGTGCTGGGGACTTGGCTGCCAGGGCGATGGCGGCAGCCAGCATCGAGGCGGTGGCAAAGGCAGCCAGGGCCACGCCCGCGACCGCTGCGTAGCCGCTGCCGGCCCACACCAGGGCGGCGCCGAGCAGCCCCTGGACCGCGAGGAAGAGGTTGTAGAAACCCTGGTTGTAGGCGTAGAAGGCGTGGGGCCGTGCTTCCTCGGGGGTGCCGCCGAAGGTCTTGCGCGCCAGCGCCCCCTCCCAGGCGATGGACTCCATGTAGAAAATGAGGACGTGCAGCACGCTGGCGAGCACGGTCAGTACGAGGCCGGCGTGAGCCAGCACGGGAGTGAGGGCAAGCTCGGTCATGGCGCCGATCCATGTGCGCGCTGAGGCCGCACTCGCCGCTCCCCCATCGCACCGCCCGCTACCCGTCAGCGCCCTTCGCTACCCCGTCAGCGCCCTTCGCTACCCCGCCGCGCCACCCGCTACCCATCAACGTCCATCGCTACCCCGCAGCACGCGCCCACGGATAGCCAAGAACACCAAGGGGTAGCAAAGGCCAGGTTGGGGTAGCGGGTGTGGTTCGCCGGTGCCCTCGTACCGGCGTCGTCGGGCTCATAGGAACGTGCCTGGCTGCTCGACATAGCGTTGTGCCAATTGGGGCGTACATGCCAGCCGCTGGGAGGCACGCCCCAATCAGCAAAGCACGTCACCCTGGAGAATCAGCCGGCCCATGCCAGATGCCGCTGCCCGAGCTACTCCTCGGCAGGCACGCACCATCCGGCCAAGTACGCCCTCATTCACCAAGCACGCCCCAATCAGCAAAGCACGGCGCCATCCGGATACTGGGAAGCCGTACAACTGGGAGGAGACCTCAGAGTCGGAAACTTCCAGCCTTCTCGCTGGGAACCCACACAACTGGAAGAAGGCCGCCAGGGGCGGGGACTTCCAGCACCCCCTCGCGGGGAACCCGCACAACTAGGAGAAGGCGGGCGCCGGGGCCGGGCCCCACCCAGGTCCTTGTCCCCTCACCGGCGCCCTCACCCCCGCGAGCACCTCCGCTACCCCGCCCTTTGCCGGTGTCTCCCCTCGCCCGTCCCTCTCCTGCGCCCTCGCCTCGCTGGAGCCCGTGTAGGGTGCTGGTGCCCGCGATCTCACGGCGACACTGACCCGGAGGAGGACCCGTGACCGCTCCCGAACGCATTACCTCGGCGCTGCGCCGGGCTATCCGCCAGGGGGAGCTTGCCCCGGGCAGCCTGCTCCCCCAGGACGAGCTCGCCCGCCGCTTCGAGGTCTCGCGCAACCCGCTGCGCGAGGCGCTGGCCGTCCTGGCCGGTGAGGGCCTGGTGGAGCTGCGCCCGGGCCGACGCGCCGTTGTCCGCCGCCTCACGCCAGCCGAAGTCGCCGAGCTCTACGACCTGCGCATCGCGATCGAGCCGACGCTGGCCGTTCCCGTGGTCGACGCCGCCTCGCCGCGTGCGCTGGCCAGTCTGCGCGAGCTCGCCGCGGTCACCCAGGCAGCCGAGGATCACAACGACTGGCTGGAGGCGAACTACGAGTTCCACCAGGCGCTGTACGCCCTGGCCGAGCGCCCTCGCACCCAGGCGTTGTGCGTCCAGCTGCTGGGAGCCTCCCAGCCCTACTCAGCGCTCAACATCGGCACGCTCGGCGGTCGGGCCAAGGCTGAGGCCGAGCACCGCCAGATGATCGAGGCAATCGACCAGCGCGACCCTGCCAGGCTGGCCGAGCTCTTCTGCCAGCACCTGCGTAACGCCCGGGACGCCCTCCTGGCATCCATGGCCGAGTAGGAGCCGCAGACACCGGTGGCGGGCACCCCACAGTGGGGTGCCCGCCACCTCGCGCCCGTCCGACGGCGTCGCTTCAGCACGCCGGCGGGAGCCCCCGCGTGTCTGCGGCGCCACGCCTCGCAGGCGGTCCGTCACGCTTCGCAGGCCGTGTGTCCCGTCTCAGGGCCGGCCGACCCCGTGCCACAGCTCGGTCATCATCCGGTAGTCACCGGCCGCGTCGAAGTCCTCACCCGCCACGGCGACGACGGCGCCCTGGCCAAGCCTGAGCTCCTCGACCCGCTCGGGTGCCGGGGCCTGCCCCGCTGGCAAGGCCGGCCAGCCGGGCTCACCGTCGGTGGCCATGTCCAGCACCCAGCCACGTACCTGCGCGTCACGGGCCTTCATCGCCGGGGTAGACTGCGGCCAGCTCGAGCCCAGCAGCGCCGGACCGTCACAAGCGTGACCCGCCTGGGCGCCGTCAGCCCGCCCGGTCATCGCCAGGTAGGCGGTACCGCCGGCTGCCGCCTGGGCCAGCGCAGCCCGCGCGGCCGGGAGGCGGTAGATCCAGTCGGTGAGCATGCGCTGACGCACCAGGCCTGGCGTGCTGCCCGCCTCACCCGTGGGAGCCTCAGGCAGGCTCGCGTAGTGCGTCACCAGGGCCTCAGCCTGTGTCCGCTCGACCCCCAAGTCCTCGATCTCGCTGCGCACAGCGTCCAGATCCACCGGGTCGAAGACCTCGGGGTTGCGGAAGGCGGAGATCTCGTCCCGGGTGGAGCACACGAGGATCGGCGTCAAGGCAGCCCGTCCCGCCTCCAGTGCACGCATGGGGTGCATGGCGAGTACACCGGTCGGCTCTGCGGAGTCGTCCACGATCCCCAGTGCCTGGGGCGCGGTGGAGTTGCGCTGCCCGATGTCCGAGACGGCGATCGTGGGCTGGGCCGCGAAGAGATCCGCCAGATCCGCCCGTCGCAGGGCCTGGGGATCGTGCTCGACGCCGAGCTCACGCAGGAAGGCGGCCGTCATCTCTTTGGCGCGCCATCCTGGGACCACGCGACTCATCCCGCCCGAGGCCAGAACGAGCCCGCGGTAGAGCCCCGCAGCCTCATCGATCGCGGGCAGAGCACCGGCGATGAAGGCGCCGGCGCTCTCCCCCACCACTGTGACCCGGCTCGGGTCCCCGCCGAAGGCTGCGATATGACGCCGGATCCAGCGCAGCGCGAGCACGGCATCGCGCAGGCCGAGGTTAGAGACTCCGTTGTAGCCGCCCAGGTGGGACAGCGAGAGGAATCCCAGCACGCCGGTGCGGTAGTTGGGAGCCACCGCGATGACTCCTCCGGTGCCAGCGAGCGCCGAAGCGTCGGAGAAGGCAGAGGAGTTCGCGCCGTGCTCGAAGCCGCCGCCGTAGATCCACACGACCACTGGCAGGGGCTCCTCGCCAGCCTCCTGGGGTGCCCAGACGGTGAGGTTGAGGCAGTCCTCGCTCACCGGCGCACCCGGGTCCTCGTAGTAGGGCAAGGGCTGGGCTGGGGCAGGCCCGGCAGTCAGGGCCTGGCCTGGCAGGACGTCCACCGCCCGCGCAGGCTCGAAGCGCTCAGCGCTGGCATAGGGGATCCCAGCCCAGCGACGCACCGGTCCGGTCGAGGCCTGGATCGTGCTGCTCAAGGGCAGGCGGGGCTGGCTCATCTCCGGCTCAGGCACGGCTCGCCACCGCCTCATCGCTGCCCTCGGTCAGGGCCGGGCCCTGGTCCTCACGCGCGCTGGATCGGTCAAAGACGAGCTTGCGGCCGGCGACGATGACCAGCAGCACCAGGGCGTAGGCCACCGCGTAGGAGACGACGTTGATGGTCAGGGACAGCTCGTAGCCTCCGGTGGAGTCGTGGAGCAGGCCGTGGACATAGACCATGATGGCGTTGCCCAGCGCCCCGAACAGGGAGACAGTGGACCAGATCGTGGCATAGTCCAGGCCGCCGAAGACACGGCGTACCAGCAACGGCAGGCCCACGAGCGCAAAGCCCTGCCCCATGCCGGCAGCGAAGGAGGCCACGGACAGCGGGCTCTGGCCGGAAACCAGGAGAAGCCCAGCCCAGCCGCCACCACCGATGAGCGCGAAGACCACCAGGGCGATGGGAGCCGGCATGTGGTCCAGCAGCACGCCGATGACGAACTTGCCCGCTGCCGCGCCCAGCAGGAGTGCGGAGAAGACGGCGCCGGTCGCCACCTCGGACAGGCCGCCGAGGTTGAGATAGGTCGGCACGTGCTGGACGAGGGAGGCCACGCCCTGGAGCAGCAGCACGATGACGACGAAACCGACAAAGGGCGCGCTGCGGTAGGCGCGGCGTGCCGGGACGCCGGAGTCAGCCGACTGCGCCGTGCTCGTGGTCGGGTCGTAACCGTAGGGGATGTCGACACCAGGGCGGCGCAGGCGCGTGATGAAGATGGTGAAGGGCAGAATCGTCACGCTCATGACGATCGCGGTGAGCACATAGGCCTGGCGCCAACCGTCCTGGGCAATCCACGAGCCGACCATCGGGGAGAAGATCGATCCGCCCACAGCCGTGAGCGCCCCGGTGATTCCCATAACCAGGCCCAGCTGCTTCTCAAACCAGTTGGCCAGCAGGATAGCGATGGACATGGAGACCGCCACCGTCTTGGTCACGCCCTGGACCAGTCCCACGAGGTAGAGCACCCACATGTCCTGGGCCGCAGCACCCAGCAGGTAGGTCGCCGCGGTCAGGGCGAAGGAGGTGGTCAGCAGGATGCGGGCGTCGACCTTGGCGAAGAGCTGACCGGTGACGGCCAGGATCGCGGCGCCAGCCAGGGAGCCGATGGTGGACATGAGGGAGACCTGCGAGATGGTCACTCCCAGGTCCTCGGAGATCGCCGTCCAGTACAGGCTGGCGGTGTTGATGGTCAGTCCGAATCCGACGACGGACAGGACGCAGCAGGCCACGAAGACCCACCAGGCGTAGTGAATGCGCTTCACAAGACACTTCCTTGTGCGAGGGGAGATTCTCCCGGGGCGGAAGAACTGCCCAAAGTGAACGCACTTTTGATTTCTGTACGCATTTTGAGGTGGCTTACAGGACGACGCCGCCCCGCACCTTCCAGCAGAAAGGTGCGGGGCGGCGTCGTTCAGCGCTGCGGGCAGCGACGAGCTAGCGGGCCGTGGCAGCCTGCGACGGCGACTGGCTCACTCGTCCGCGGCCGAGGGGTGGGTCATGTCAGCCGGGACCACCCAGGCATCGAACTCCGCCTCGGTGACGAAACCGAGCTCCAGGGCCGACTCGCGCAGGGACAGGCCCTTGTGGTGGGCGTTCTTGGCGATCTTGGAGGCCTTGTCATAGCCGATGTGGCGGTTGAGGGCCGTGACCTGCATGAGGTTCTTGTCCAGGTTCTCCTGGATCTTGGCGCGGTTGGGCTCGATGCCGTAGGCGCAGTGCTCGTCGAAGGACACGCAGGTGTCCCCCAGCAGCTGGATGGACTCCAGCACGCACCAGGCCATGACGGGCTTGAAGACGTTGAGCTGGAAGTTACCCTGCGAGCCGGCGAAGCCGACCGTGGCATCGTTACCGAAGACCTTGACGGCGACCATGGTCATGGCCTCGCACTGGGTGGGGTTGACCTTGCCAGGCATGATCGAGGAGCCGGGCTCGTTCTCGGGGATGATGAGCTCACCGATGCCGTTGCGCGGACCGGAGGCGTACCAGCGCACGTCGTTGGCGACCTTCATCAGGGCGTCAGCCAGCACACGCAGCGCGCCGGAGACGAGCACGAGGGCGTCGTGAGCACCCAGCGCCGCGAAGAGGTTGTCCGCCTGCTTGAACTCGATGCCGGTCTCCTCGGAGATCTTCTTGGCAGCCAGCTCACCGAACTTGGGGTGGGCGTTCAGGCCCGTACCCACCGCGGTACCACCGATGGCGAGCTCCCGGGCGCGCGAGTCGGCGTAGCGGATGCCGTCCAGGGCGAAGTCGATCTGGGCGACCCAGCCGGAGATGACCTGGCCCAGGCGGATCGGGGTGGCGTCCTGCAGGTGGGTGCGGCCCACCATGATGACGTCGTCGAACTCCTTGGCCTTGGCGTCCAGGGTGTTGCGCAGCCGCTCCACGCGCGGGTACATGCGCTGCAGCTCGTCGACGACGGCGATGTGCATGGCCGTGGGGAAGGTGTCATTGGAGGACTGGCCACGGTTGACGTGGTCGTTGGGGTGGACCGGAGTCTTGGAGCCCATGACCCCGCCGGCCAGCTCGATGGCGCGGTTGGAGATGACCTCGTTGGAGTTCATGTTCGACTGCGTGCCCGAGCCGGTCTGGAAGACGACGAGCGGGAAGTGGTCGTCCAGCTTGCCGGAGATGACCTCGTCACCGGCCTGGGCGATGAGGTCGGCGATGTCACGTGGCAGCTCGCCCAGCTCGGCGTTGGCCAGGGCGGCGGACTTCTTGAGCACGCCGAGCGCCTTGATGAGGGGACGGGACAGGACGAAGGTCTCGCGCCCGATGTTGAAGTTGGTCAGGGAACGCTGCGTCTGCGCGCCCCAGTAACGGTCAGCGGCGACCTCGACGGCGCCCATGGAGTCGGTCTCGGTGCGCGTTGCAGCGCTGGTCTCAGATGCCATGGGACCAGGCTAGCCGGGCACGCGCCGCCCGGCACGGGGACGGGTGTCCTACTCCTGCCGGCCCAGCACGCCAGGCCGGGCGAAGACGGCGGTGGCAGGAGGGGACCAGTGTCCTCTCCCGCCACCCCAGACTGTTGGCTACGCGCCTCAGGCAGCGGCCCGGTCCTCCGCTCAGCCCCTGGCGAGCTCGGCCACCACCGCGTCCACGCCGTCGGCCAGGGTGGCGTGCGCCCCGCGAACCAGGCGGACCACCTCCTCGGGGTCCGTGGCCTCGGCAGCGAAGGACAGGTCAGACACGACGCTCATCCCGGCCACGCGCACACCGAGCTGATGCAGGGCGATGGCCTCCAGGACGGTGGACATGCCGACGGCGTCCGCTCCCCCGCCAGCCAGCCACCGGGTCTCAGCCATGGTCTGGTACTCCGGACCCCGCAGGGCCGCGTAGGTTCCCTCACGCTCGGTCCTCTTTCGCAGGACCTGGGCCAGGCGCCGGTCCCAGACCTCGCGCACGTCAACGAAGACCGTGCCGTCAAAGGGAGAGGAGCCCGTGAGGTTGAGGTGGTCCGTGATGGTCATGACCTCGCCGAGCCGCCAGTCGCGCAGGCACCCGTTGGCGTTGACGAGCACCGCCGCGCGTACGCCCGCTGCTGCCGCGGCGCGAGCCAGCGCCACGACCGGAGCCGAACCGTGCCCCTCATACAGGTGCGTGCGGCCGTAGGCGACGAGAACGCGCAGGCCGCGGTCGCCGTCGTCGCCTGGCAGCGTGCGCCGGTAGGAGGCGAGCAGGTCCCGGTGGCCGGGGGCCGCCGGAGCCAGGACGCCGGGCAGGTCAGACAACGGCAGCGTCGCCTCGGGCTCGCCCCAGCCCTCCAGCGCGCCGTCAGCCCCCGAACCGAGTACAACGAGCAGGTCGTGGTGGTCAGCGCCGGTGCGCCGCGCGATCTGGTGCGCGGCATCCAGGGCCGGGCCAGGCCCGTCCGCCCCGCCTGAGAGGGTGAGCGCCTCCAGCAGGGTCGGCTCCGTCGTCGCCATGCTCAGCGCCCTTCCTGACGGCGCACGCGAGAGGCGCCGAGCACCAGGTGACCGACCAGGCCGATGACCAGAGCCGCGAGCACGCCGAGGTTGGCGTAGGCCCAGGCACCCTCACGCCCGCCCAGGGGCGCGAGCAGGTAGCCCTGCCAGGACAGCCACGAGGCGGCGGAGTTGACCACCAGCCCCCAGCCCACGCCCGATCCGAGGACCACCAACGCCACGGCCTCCCAGTTCACCGAGCCGTAGATCCCGTTCGGGGTGGCCAGGGCGGCCTCGTCGTAGTCACGCTTGCGCAGCAGGACCTCGGCGATCATGACGCCGGCCCAGGCGGCGATGACCACGCCGAGCGTGGTGAGGAAGCCCTGGAAGGGACCGAGGAAGTCATCGGCTCCGGCGACGACGGCGATCGTGCCGACCGTCATGATCGTGGCGTCGATGGCGGTGGCCACGTGCCGCTTGACCGGCAAGCCGGTAGCCAGCAGGGACAGGCCCGAGGAGTACAGGTCCATGATGATGCCGCCGGCCAGGCCCAGGATCGCCACGAGGGCGAAGGGCACGAGGAACCAGGTGGGCAGGATCGTGGTGAGCGCCCCGATGGGATCGGAGTCGATGGCGGTGCCGAGCTCAGGGTCACTGCCCACAAGCATGATGCCGGCCACCACCAGGACCACCACGGGCAGGGAGGAGCCAAAGGTGGTCCAGCCGACGACCCCGGCCGTGGAGGCCTTGCGCGGCAGGTAACGCGAGTAGTCCGCAGCCGCGTTGACCCAGCCGAGCCCGAAGCCGGTGACCACCATGACCAGGGCGCCGATGACAGCGGCGGCGCTGCCTGCGGGAAGCTCCGACAGCACGGAGAAGCTGATCTGCGGGGCGACGAGCACCAGGTAGATGACGGTGAGCACGCCGGTGGCCCAGGTGATCCAGGTCTGGACCTTCATGATGGTGTCGAAGCCGAGGATCCCGGCCGAGGCAGCCAGCCCCACCGTGATGAGGAAGCCGACGACCTGGGCACCGACCTGGTTGTGCCAACCTAAGGCCTGCAGGACGGTGGCTGAGGCGAGGGTCGCGGTGACGCACAGGACCGTCTCCCAGCCCACGGTGAGCATCCAGGAGATGGCGGCGCTCAGCCGGTTGCCGTTGTAGCCGAAGGCCGCGCGTGACAGGGCGAGCGTGGGGGCCGAGCCCCGCTTACCGAGGACCGCGACGACGCCGCACAGGCCGAAGGAGACCACGACGCCGACGACGCTGGCCACCACGGCCTGCCAGAAGGACAGGCCGAAGCCGAGCACCCACGAGCCCCAGGACAGGCCGAGGACGGAGATGTTGGCCGCGAACCAGGGCATGAAGAGGTCGCGCGGGCGGCCCTTGCGCTCGGACTCGGAGATGACGTCGAGCCCGGCGTTCTCGATGAGGCCGGCGCCGGTATCGGGCGCAGGAGATGGGGAGGCGGTGGAGGACATGAGGTCCCCTTCTGTGAGGGATGGCAGTGATGCCGTGGGACCGCCCCAGCCTATGCTTCGCCAGCGCACGAGGTGTCATGACACCCGACCGGTGCTCGTGGCCCCGGACACATCGCCCTGCGTGAACGGAGGAGGTCGATCACCGCGCAGACCGTGCCACGAGCCGGTGGGTATGAGAGACTGAGCGAGCATGATCCCCGACGAGAGGAGGCCATGATGGCTGACAGTGACGCGAGTTTCGACAAGCTCGCCGGCAAGGCCAAGGAGACCCTCGGCAAGGTCACCGGCGACAAGGAGACCGAGACCGAGGGCAAGCTGCAGAACCTCGAGGGCAAGATCGCCGAGAAGGTCGACGACGTCAAGGACACCGTCCAGGGCGTGGTCAACCGTCTCAAGGGCGACGAGGAGTAACCCGCTCCCCGGCCCCTGCGGCCACACGCAGCTCGGCGCCTGCCACCCTGAGGTGGCGGGCGCCGCTTGCGTGACGGGGCCCGGAGCCTTCCAGGCAGCCGCCGGCTAGGGCACCGGCGGCGCGGACAGGTCGTCGTCGACCCGGTCCTCAGGATGGAGGTAGCCCGCCTTCTCCAGATCCTGCGCCAGATCGTCCACGACGGCGTCACCCGCCTCCCACAGACCCGTGCGATAGGCGGCGCGAGAGACCATGTGCGCCGAGACCGGACTCGTCGCGATCTGGAAGGCGGCCACCAGCACGCACACGCCAGCAACCTGCCAGCTGCGCTGGGACACGACGATCCCGGTCAGGATGAGGAGCAGGCCGAAGACCTGAGGCTTGGTCGCTGCGTGCAGGCGCGTGATGACGTCCGGGAAGCGCAGCACCCCCACGGCCGCCGTGAAGCAGAAGAAGGCGCCCGCCAGGAGCAGCAGTGCCGCAACGAGGTCAGCAAAGGAGCTCATCGACGTCCCTCCGTGTCCGCGTCCAAGTCCTCGCCGTCCTCGGCGTCATCCCATGTCTGCTCGGCCTCTGGTCCCACGGTGGCGCAGGCCTGGGCCGCGTCCGCCGCCCGCTCCAGCGAGCCTCGCGTCTGACTGGCCGCGCCGGCGCCTGCCGTGGACCGTCGCAGGTCACGCACCTGCACCGATCTGAAGGAGATGAGCCGAGCGATGGCCACCGGCCCGGTAAAGCCGATGAGGCTGAGGACCACGAGGACCGGCAGGGCCGTGGTGGATCCGGAGATGACCACGTACAAGCCTGTGCCCGCCACCGTGACCGCGGTGAGCAGGTCGGTGGCGATGGAACGGTCCAGGCTGGAGGGACCCATCGCCATGCGCGCCAGAGCCATCACGGCCGCGACCACGAGCAGCACGAGTGTGAGGGCGTGAGCCACCCCGATCACCATCGTCATCGCCTCTCCTCCCCTGCCGCAGCACTGCCCGGTGCCGTCCCGTGCTCCGAGGCACGCAGGTGCTCGCAGGCCTGCGCGATCTCGTCGGTCGTACCGAAGGCGCGCAGGATCCTCAGCTCAGCCCGCAACGCCCCCGTGCGCTCGCGCGCGGCGTCACCTGGCACCATGTCAAAGATATGCATGTAGAGCGTGCGCGTGCGCCACCGCGCCTCGACCACCACCGAGCCAGGGACGATGGACAGGATCGTTCCCGTGGCCACCTGGTAGAGATCGGCGTCCGAGCTCAGTGGGACGGCCACGACGCCGGACCTCGGCTGGCGCCGCCAGGACAGGGCGAACCAGGCCAGCTGGACGGAGGCTCGTGCCAGGTCCCAGGTCACGGCACCCACGAGCCGCAGCGCCCCGATCGGGTGGATCCAGCCGGGCCACACGATAGCCGGCATCGGGAACAGGAGGGTGACGATCGTGGCGATGAGCGCGCCGCTGACCACCGTGAAGACACTGAGCCGGCCTACCAGGAGCACCCACACCGCCGTCAGCAGGACGAGGTTGACGCCCTTGCCGCTCAGGTCACGCGGGCGCCGCAGGCGTCGTCGGGCACGCGCAGCCCCTTCACGCGCGCGCAGGCTGATCAGCGGGTCCATTATCGTCCTCCCAGCACGGCGGTGACGTAACCGTCACTGAGCAGCATCGTGGCGGCGTGCTCGCAGAACTCGTACAACGGCCCCGCAGCCACGGTCAGGGCGAGTGAGACCACGATGAGCCCCAGGCTCGCCCCCACCATGACCCCGGGCATGGGCTCGGCGACGTGAGTTGGCCTCGTGGCGGCCGTGGAGGTGGCAGACGACGGCGAGACCACACCCTCCTGGGCCACCGTCACCGTGCCGGTGGGGACCGAGGCGGGCTGCGTCGTCGTGCCTGCGGGCTTGGAAGGCCGGGCCGAGCCCACCCGCCGCGCGCCCACCACACGGACCTCGCCCCAGAAGGCACGGTTCCACACCTTGGCCATGACGTAGAGGGTGAGCAGGCTGGCTACCACCGAGGTCACCACGAGTAGCCACGCCAGGGGCGTGCCCACCTGGGCACCGGCCCGCATGAGCCCGATCTTGCCGATGAATCCGCTGAAGGGCGGGATACCAGCGAGGTTGAGAGCCGGGATGCCGAACAGCAGCGCCAGACGCGGTGAGAGCGACGCCAGCCCGGAGACCTTGTCCAGCTCGGTCGAGCCACCCACACGCGCCATCAGTCCGGCGGTCAGGAACAGCGCGGTCTGAATGGTGATGTGGTGGGCCGTGTAGTAGATGGCGGCGGCCAGCGAGCCCGTGGTCGCCAGGGCGACGCCCATGATCATGTAGCCCACGTGGCTGACCAGGGTGAAGGAGAGCAGACGCTTGAGCTCGCTCTGCGCCACCGCTCCTAGGATGCCGACCATCATGGAGGCCCCGCCCACGATGAGCAGGATCGTGGTCAGCGGGCGCTCGGCGAAGAGCAGGGTCTGCACCCGCAGCATCGAGTAGACCCCGACCTTGGTCAGCAGGCCGGCAAAGACCGCGGTCACGGGGGCCGGGGCCGTGGGGTAGGAGTCGGGCAACCAGGCGGACAGGGGGAAGACCGCCGCCTTGATCCCGAAGACGGTGAGCATCAGCGCCTGAATCATCAGCTGCATGTCGGCCGGCAGCTGCGGCACGCGCTGGGCCAGCTCGGCCATGTTGACGGTGCCGGTGGCCGTGTAGACCACGGCCAGCAGGATGAGGAAGAGCGCCGAGGAGACGAGGTTGACCACCACGTAGATCGCGCCTGCCCGGATGCGCGGGCGGGTGGCGCCCATGGTGAGCAGGACGTAGGAGGCGAAGAGCAGGATCTCGAAGCCGACGTAGAGGTTGAACAGGTCCCCAGCCAGGAAGGCGTCCGAGACTCCGGCGCTGAGCAGGAGCAGGGTCGGGTGGAAGATCGACACCGGGGTCTCCTGGCGCACCTCCTCCTGGTCCTGTCCGGTGGAGAAGACCAAGACCGCCAGGGTGACGAGAGAGGCCACCAGCAGCATGAGGGAGGACAGGCGATCAGCCACCAGCACGATGCCTGCCGAGTCCGGCCAGGCCGCCACCCACAGGGTCTGGATCCCGTCAGTCTCGGTGAGATAGACGAGGAAGGCCGCCACGAGGACGACGGTGCCCAGCGCCGCCACGGACAGCGCGCGCTGGAGGCGGGGCCGGCGGCCAGCCAGCATCGCCAGGGCGGCGCCCAGCATGGGCACCAGCACGGGAAGAGTCAGGACGTTACTCACTCGCTGACCACGTCCTCACCGGTGTCGGAGAAGGTCTGCTCCTCGAAGGACGTCGAGGTCTCGTCACGCTGGGCGAGCTCGCGGATGCGACGGTCCTCGACGTCGTCACGCACCTCGTCATGGCCCGAGAGCTGGAAGGAGCGGTAGGCCATGGTCATGACGAAGGCGGAGACGGCCATCGTGATGACGATGGCGGTGAGCACCATGGCCTGGGGCAGCGGGTCCGTCATCGCCGACGGATCCTCCTGGCCCAGGATCGCCGGACGCCCGGCGCGGCCGGCAGCGACGAGGAAGAGGACGTTGACCCCGTTGCTCATGAGGATGACGCCCATGAGGATGCGCGAGAGCGAGCGCTCGGTGAGCAGGTAGACGCCACAGGCCACCAGCAGGCCTGCGACGAGGGCGAGGGTGAGATTGGCGGTCATGGACGCTGCTCCTGGGCCGGGGCGGTCACGGTTGAGCTGGGGCGGGGTACGGGGGCTCGATGCTCCCTGGCCTGGGCGTCAATGCCGGCTCCCAGGCTTCGGGCGTAGTCGAGCAGGACGCCGACGACAACGAGGTAGACGCCGACGTCGAAGACGGTGGAGGAGACCAGGTGAAGCTCCTCCCCCAGCACCTGGACGCTCACCTCGTAGCTCTGCAGGACGGTGCCTCCCAGCAGCGCGGGGGTCAGTGCTGAGACCAGAGCGATCAGCAGCCCGGCTCCCAGCAGGTGCCCGGCATCGATCGGCGCTGCTTCCTCCAGCTCGCTGGCACCTGCGGCCAGGTACCGGGTCACCAGCGCCATGCCAGCCACCAGGCCGGCTGCGAAACCACCGCCGGGGGCGTTGTGCCCGCGCAGGAGCAGCCACACTGACACCATCATCATCACGCCGAAGACGATCCGGGTGACGACCTCGAAGAGCAGGGAGCGTGCCGCTGGGCTGAGCGAGCGCGAGCCGCGCAGCCAGGTGTGGTCCTCCCCGGTGGCTCCACGTACCAGGCGGCTTCGTCCCGAGCCACGGGCCACGTGCCGCACGTTGCGCGAGCGCAGGAAGATCAGGCTCGACACTCCCGTGGCGGCGATAACGAGCACCGAGATCTCGCCGATCGTGTCCCAGGCCCTGGTGTCCACCAGGACGACGTTGACGATGTTGGAGCCGTAGCCGAACTCCTTGGCCGAGGTGTACAGCCCCGATGAGGCCGGCTCGGCCACGCGCAGGCTGGGGGCGATCAGCGCCAGCAGGACGACGACGAGCCCCACCGCCCCCGCCAGCTGGACCCGCCACCACCGGGTGGCGGCCAGCGGGCGGTTGGTGAAGTAGCGCGGCATGCGCCGTAGCAGCAGAACGAAGACCACGAGGGTCACGGTCTCCACGAGCACCTGGGTCAGGGCCAGGTCCGCAGCGCCATGCATCTGGAAGAGCAGGGAGACGCCGAAGCCGGTCACGCCCACGAGTAGGACGGCGCGTACTCGTCCGCGCGAGGCGGCGGCCAGCAGTGCGGCCGCCGCCATGACGACGGCGACGGCGACCTGGGCCAGCGAGTCCGCCCAGATGATGGTCCTAGGCCAGTTGGTGGTCAGAAGCAGGGGCGTTCCTACCGCGAGCACCGCCACGGTGAGGATCACGGAGAGGTAGACCGGCAGTGAACCGGCCTGGAGCCGCGAGATCGTCTCGACGCCGGCGCGCTCGACGGCGCGCACACCGCGCCGGTACCACTCGTCAGCCGGCACCACCTCGGGGAAGGTGGACTGGATACGGGCCACGCGCTCACGGGAGAGGAAGAGCAGCGTCCCTCCTGCCACCGCCACCAGCGAGGCCGCTAACGGTGCCCCCAGGCCGTGCCACAGCGCCAGGTGCGTCGTCGCCGATCCCAGCGGCATCGACTCCGCGTAGGGCTCCAGGACGTGACCGAGCCGGGAGGCGAGCAGGCCGCCGGCCAGGCTGCCCAGCGTCAGCAGCGCAGGCGCGATCAGCATGGCGCGCGGCGGCATCGTCAAGGTGGTCTCTGCCTTGCCCGGCTTGAGGGCCAGTGCTCCCCACACCAGGCGCAGGGAGTAAGCCATCGTGAGCACGGAGCCGAGCACGACGGCGATGAGGACCAGCACCGCCACGGCCGGGGACAGCCCGGTCCCGTCTCCCTGGGAGACCAGGGCTACCAGGGCCGCAAAGGCTGCCTCCTTGCCCACGAAGCCGAGCATGGGCGGCAGCCCAGCCATGGAGGCCGCCGCCAGGACCATGACAAGGCTGAGGCTGCGCATACGCCGTCCCACCCCGGACAGCTCGCGCAGGTCACGGGTGCCGGCGGACTTGTCGATGATCCCGATGATGAGGAAGAGAGCGGACTTGAACAGGGCGTGAGCGATCGTCATGGCCAGGCCGGCCAGCGCGGCCGAGCGCGTCCCCATCCCGGTCAGCAGGACCATGAAGCCGAGCTGGCTGACGGTGCCGTAGGCCAGGAGCAGCTTGATATCGGTCTGGCGCAGCGAGCGCCAGCCACCGATCAGCATGGTGACGGCGCCCAGCAGCCCCACTGCCAGACGCCAGCCGGGAACGGAGGAGAAGGCGGGCGCCAGCACGGCCACGAGGTACACGCCGGCCTTGACCATGGCAGCGGCGTGGAGATAGGCGGAGACCGGCGTGGCTGCTGCCATGGCGCCAGGAAGCCAGAAGTGGAAGGGCACCAGCGCCGACTTGCTCAGGGCCCCCACGAGCATGAGCAACGCTGCGACGGTAGCCAGCGCACCCGTCGGCGGTGCCGCCACGATGGCGGACAGGCTGAGAGTGGAGGTGAGGACCCACAGGATGACGATGCCGACCAGCATCGCCAGGCCGCCGATCGTGGTGACGATGAGCGCGGTGAGCGCCGCGCCTCGGTTGGCCTTGCGGGTGAAGTCGTTACCGATGAGCAGGTAGCTGTAGACCGTGGTCAGCTCCCACATCACGTACAGGACAATGAGGTCGTCAGCGCTGACGAGCCCCAGCATCGTGCCGGCGAACCAGGTCAGGAGGGTCAGGCACCGCGTGGCAGCCGGCCCTGGGCTGAAGTACCACCGGCAGTAGAGCAGGACCAGCGCACCGACGCCGGTGACGATGAGGGCCAGGATCCACTGCACCAGCCCCATTCGTAGCGTGAGGGAGACGCCGATCGTCGGGATCCAGGCCACTTGCGAGCCCAGGACGCCGCCGGAGGTGACCGTGCCAGCCTGCGTCAGGAGCCAGGCGAAGGACATGGCGGGCACCAGCGCCGCCGCAAAGAACGCCCGCGTGCCGATCCGGCGAGCCAGAAGGGGCACGACGCCGCCGACCAGCATGTGGAGGGCGACGAGGGCAAGCAGCACGTGAGGCTCCGTTTCGATCGCGGACAGGGGGGGGCAGGTCGCGGAGGGCGCTTATTTATTGTACCGATTGTCACCTGCGCCACAGATCGTCACCGCTGCAGGCGAACGTGGGAATAGGGCTGCCGGCCGCGCGTGAGACTAGGAGAACACCCTCACGCCGTGCGCGGGCTCCAGCGGACCAGGGCCTTGCCGCGCGCCTGACCACTCACCACCGTCTCCAGCGCCTGCGGGGTCTGCTCAGGTGGCAGCACCTGTCCCACTACGGGACGCACGGCGCCGTCGTCCACCATCTGGGCAATCCGTTGCAGCCCTTCTCGGTCAGGCTGGGTGAACAGGAAGCGGTAGGTCACACCCAACCTGGCTGCCTTGCGGCGCAGCCTGAGGCTCATCAGCCCCAGCACCATCCTCATGAGGCGTCCCGAGCCCATGCGGTCGGCGAGAGTCGGCTCCGGCGTGCCCGCCACGGACACCACCGTGCCGCCCTTGCGGACGACCTGGAGCGAGCGCTCGGTGATCTCACCGCCCTGAGTATCCAGGACGAGGTCGACCGGAGCGTGAGCCAGGACCGCAGTGAAGTCCTGGCTGGCATAGTCGATGTGCTCGTCAACGCCCAGCGCCTGCACACGCTCAGCGTCTCGGGCCGAGGCCGTGGTGATGACGTAGGCTCCCAGGTGCTTGGCGACCTGGATCGCGATCGACCCCGCTCCCCCACCGCCACCGTGGACGAGGACCCGCTGACCCGCGCTCAGGCCACCAAGACCGACGAGCCCCTGCCACACCGACAGACCGACCACCGGCAGGCCGGCGGCCTCGACCAGCGCGAGCGTGGTCGGAGCCAGCGCGAGCGTCCGGGCGTCAACCGCGACGTAGGGAGCGAAGGTGCCCATGGCGCGCGGGCTCGGGAATCCGTAGACCCTGTCCCCGACGGCGAGGTCACCGACCCGGGAGCCGACCCGGACCACCTCGCCACTGAGCTCGGAGCCCATGACCTTGGGGAGGCGAAGCGGGATGAGCGACTTGAGCTCTCCCCGGCGCAGGCGCTCATCGAGGTGGTTGACGCCGCTTGCTGTGACCTTGACCAGCACCTCATGGTCAGCAGGCTCGGAGCGCTCATCGACCCCTCAACCGCCGAGCACGCCCCCCTGGGCAGCCCCGAGCTCGAAGGTCAGATCGCCGCACTGCGACGCGAGCACCTCGGAGCCCAGCACTGACGGCCCGTCAGCCGCACCTGCACTAGACGTCCCGCGTCACTCCCGAGCCCCCCCCCGCGACCACGCGTCGACGCCTGAGCCCACACGAGCGCCGTGAGCCCCCTCCGCCTTGTCCGCCTTGACAGCCGGCGCGAGCGCGGCCGGAAGAGCCTAGTCCACGGAGGTGCCACCGAGGTAGCCGAGGTTGACGCTGATGCGGTCAGCAACCTCGAAGAGCTGCTCCTCGATCTCGCCACGGTCCAGCTCCTTGAGCAGGCTGACGCGCCCGGACACCGAGATGGCCGCACACACCTGACCGCTGCGGTCACGGATGGGCGCAGCCAGGCACACCCGCCCCAGCGCCAGCTCCTGCTCCTCAACGGCCAGGCCCGCATCCGCTACCTCACCGAGCACACGCGTGAGCTCCTCGTGATCGGTAACGGTGAAACGGGTGAAGCGGCGCAGCTGCGCACCCAGAAGCTCCACGCGCTGCGCCTGGGTGGTCCCCAGCAGCAGGCACTTGCCCAGCCCCGAGGCGTGCAGGGGGATGGTCGCCCCCACCATCGACTGGTTCTTCGGGGCGAGGTCCCCCTCGAAGTGGCACAGGTACAGACAACGGACGCCCTCACGCACCGCGACGTTCGCGCTCAGGCGGGTGATCCTAGCCAGCTCCTGGCACAGCATCCGCGACTCACGGAAGACCGTGTTGTGGTTGAGCTCGGCAGCCGCCAGGGCCAGCAGCCGCGACCCCAGGACGAAGTCCCGGTCGCTGGTCTTGGCCACGTAGCCGAGCTCCATGAGCGTGCCCAGCAGCCGGGTGGTGGTGGACAGCCCCAGATCGGCCGCCTCGGCGATCTCCGAAGCACGCAGGCTGGAACCATTGCCCGCAGCGAGCGCATCCAGCACCGCCGCCGCCCGCCCAATGGACTGGTGAACCTGCTGGCCAGCCGTCATCATCCTGACCTCGGTGTCCACCTTCCTCATCGGCGTACTGCCGACCTACAACCAGATCGGCGTGTGGGCCTCGGTCCTCCTGGTCGCGGTGCGCCTGCTCCAGGGGTTCGCCGCCGGCGGCGAGAGCTCAGGGTCCACCGCCCTGCTCCTGGAGTACTCCCCCTCCAACCGCCGCGGCCTGGTCACCAGCTTCATCGACGTCTTCGGCTTCATGGCCTTCCTGGCCGGGGCCGCGCTCGGCCTGTTCCTGACCACCGTGCTCGGCGAGGAGACCCTGCTGGCCTGGGCCTGGCGCGTCCCCTTCTGGATCGCCCTGCCCCTGGGCATGATCGGGCTGTACCTGCGTAACAAGCTGGAGGACACTCCCGAGTTCATCGCCGCCCAGAAGAAGGGCGAGATCTCCTCCTCCCCGCTGCGCGACTCCCTGAGCACGGCCTGGAAGGCCCTGCTGTTCTGCGTGGGCTTCGTGGTGGTCAAGTCCGTGGGCCACTGGCTCCTGCAGACCTTCATGACCTCCTACCTGTCGAACAACTTGCACTACAGCCGCACCCAGAGCTTCGCCGTCACGGTGATCGGCTTCAGCGTCATCGTGGTCCTGGTGCCCTTCTTCGGCTGGCTGAGCGACAAGGTCGGGCGCCGCCCACTCATGGCTGTCGGCTGCATCGGCTTCATCGTGGCCAGCTACCCCACGCTCATGCTCATGGGCTCAGGCCACTTCTGGGCAGCCGTGGGCGCGATGGCGATCCTGGGCACCTTCATGGCCGCCATCGACGGCGCCATCAACGCCGCGATGCCCGAGCTCTTCCCGACCAACATCCGCTACGGCTCGATGTCCATCTCCTACAACATCGCCGTGTCGATCTTCGGCGGAGTGACCCCGTACGTAGCAGCCGCCCTCATCACGTGGACGGGCAACACCTACTCCCCGGCCTACTTCATCGGTGCCGCCGCCCTCATCACCCTGATCACGGTCGCCGTGGCGCCCGAGACCGGTAAGCGCCCGCTGATGACCTCGGCCGAGTAACGCCGTCCCTAGGCTGTCTGCGCGGGAGCGTATGAGGCCTCACACCGCGACCGACTGACGACGGCGACCGCAGGATCCCAAGGCTCTTCCGCCTGGGCCTGCGGTCGCCGTCGTCTCTCATCCTCCCGGGAGAACAGCGTCAGCGGCGCCGCGCAGCCAGGAGCAGCAACCCCCAGCACACGAGCCCGCTGACCAGGCTTGCGGCCAGCACAGGCTCCAGACCGGCCCAGTCCAAGCCCCCGGCGTTGGCCATGGCATCAGACCCCAGGATCTGAGCGCGCGTGACCAAGGAGTAGGGCCATACCTGCGACAGCAGGCCCGACTCACGCGCCACCCCCAGACCCACCATCGTGCCCGCCAGCCCGAGCGCCACCGAGGCACCGAAGGACCGCAGGTGCATCGCCAGCAACGACTGCACGGCCACCAGCGGCAGGGCGGCAATCACCGTCACGCCGCTGGAGACCAGCAGACCGGCTGGGAAACCGCCCGGTAGCCCCAGGACGAGCGCCCCGGAGCCCCAGGTCAGCACGACCAGCACCACCTGCATCACGGCGACCGGCACCATGACGACCAGGGTCTTGGCCGCCACGACCCGTACCATCGACGCGGGCATCGTGGTCATGGCGTTCCACGAGGTACCTCGGTGCTCCGGCCTCCAGGCAGCACTGACGATGAGCGCCACTGCCACGGAGAAGAAGAACAAGGCGTAGAAGATCGTGACCTGGCTGGTCAGTGACCGCCAACCGGCGGACAGCACGCCCTGGTTGCCCACGTAGTTGACGGTGCCGGTGATCACCGTGAGCAGCGGCAGGAGCAGGACAAAGACCCAGGTCAGGGAACGACGCAGCTTCAGGGCCTCGGCCGCGAGCAGATCCCACCACCCCACGCTAGGAACGGGCAAGGGCGCCACCTGTGTACTCATGACGCTCACCTCTCGATCCGGTCCAGTCGAGCGGTGGCAGCCAGAAAGACGGTTGCCACCAGCACCAGGAAGCCTGCGACCCACGGCCAGTCCACGCTGGCATACACCATCACGCCGTCGGCCTCTGACTGCTGTACCGGCGTGATCATGGCCCAGTACCCCCAGGGCAGCACCCGCGCCAGCCAGGGCGGCGCGAGCAGGCAGAACAAGGAGATGAAGGAGCCGAGGAATCCTGCCCCCACGCAGATGATCTGGTTGTCCACCCAGGCAGCCAGCAGCACGTGCAGGGCGCAGAAGGCCAGGTCGAGCGCGAGCAGGCTGAGCAGGTAGCCGGTCCACGGGCCCGGCTGCGGTGAGCCGACGGCACCAAGCCGACCGGCAACCAGGACCGGGATCCCCACCTGGCAGGCCGCCACCGGCACGATGACGATCATCAGGACAACCGTCTTGGACCGGCAGAGCCGTCCGGGAGTCAGGCCGCCAGCCGCTGCGAGGTTCCAGCCTCCTGCGGTGTGCTCGACGTCGGTGAGTCGGCTGGCGAGCACGGCTGTCAGGATCGGGGAGACCAGAGCAGCGGCGACCGAGACACTCAGGAGCAGACGGGGCCAGGGATCGTGTGCCACGTTGACCAGGGCGGCGCGCTGCGCCGTCGAGACCGGCAGGCTGAAGGCGACGGCCACTACGCCCAGCACGGCCGCGACCGGCCAGAGCCGCAGACGCCTGATCTTGGCCACCTCCAGGCGCAGGGCCGTGATCGTGCGCACCGTCATAGCGCCTCCTGGCTACCAGTGAGGTCCATGAAGACCTCCTCCAGGCTCTGAGCCTCACGCCTGACCTCGTAGACCGGGACCTCAGCAGCGACCAGGCGTCGCAGGAGCTCTGCCACAGCCTGCGGCGTCAGCCCCGCGACCCGGACTCCGTCAGGCACCTGGCTCACGGCGCCTGCCGGAGCAATGCCCTCCAGCAGCCGAGCCTCCAGGTGCCTGGCGGGCGTCACCACCCGTACATCGGGCACCGAGCGCGCCATGAGCTCGGTCCGTGTTCCCTGGAAGACCAGACGACCACGGGACAGGATCCCCAGGACCGTCGCCATCTTGTCGATCTCGTCCAGCAGGTGGCTGGAGACCATGACGCTCACGCCCTCGGCGGCCAGCTCAACGAGCAGGGTGCGGACCTCCTCAATGCCGGCAGGGTCCAGCCCGTTGGTGGGCTCGTCCAGGACGAGCAGCTCGGGCTGACGGGCCAGGGCCATGGCGATGCCCAGACGCTGCTTCATCCCCATGGAGTAGCTGCGCACCAGGCGGTCCTTGTGCTCCGTCAGTCGCACCAAGGTCAGCGCTCGGTCGACCTGGGCGTCGGTCAGACCCAGCATCCGCTGGACCACCCTCATGTTCTCTGCCCCGGTGAGATGGGCGTAGCCCGGCGGCTGCTCAATCATGGAGCCGGTGCGGGCCATGAGGTCGGAGCGGTGGCGGCGGTCCAGGTCCTGGCCGAGCAGACGCACGCGTCCGCTGGTGGGCGCCATGATGCCGAGAAGCATCTTCATCGTCGTGGACTTGCCGGCCCCGTTGGGCCCCAGAAAGCCGTAGACCACGCCTCGTGGGACGGCCAGGTCGAGCTGGCTGACCACGGTGCGCGCCTTGGCACCGGACCCGAAGGTCTTGGTGAGCTGATGGGTCGTGACGGCGTGCTCAGCGGGGCCTGCGTCCAGGTCGGGGCACGCGCCCTGCCTGACCGGCGGCGTTGTGGTTCGTGATCTCATGACCCCCAACTCTTCTCACCACCGGCCGCCGTCTCGTCAGGCTGAGGGCTGATTTTTGTGGGCTGCGAGCGCGGGCGGTCATACCTGGGTATGACGACTCTGCCGCCTGGGGACCGTTACGGTGGGCCGGTGAGTGATGAGGTCAGGCAACGCGTCCGCCGGTGCCGGGACCGGCTCGTTGTGTCCCGCGCGGCACGAGCCGCGGCAGGCACCTGGCCCGGCTGGCCCGAGGTTGCGGCAGCCACGCTCGTGGTCTACGTCAGCGCATGGAACGGTCCTGACACCGAGACCACCGGTCTGGCTGCCCGCCTGGGTCTGGCTGCGGCCGAAGGCCTCTTCGTCTTCCTCGTCCTCGTGTGCGCCCTGGCGATCCTGGCACGCCGACGGGTACCTGGCGTGAGCGTGTGCGCCCTGGGCCTGGTGTGCACGGTCCAGGTCCTGGCCTGGGACAGGCTCTCGCTGACGGTGGTCCTCGCCGCTCTCCTCGCCGCACAGACAGCCACCAGCCGGGTTGGGCGTCCCTGGTCCTGGGTGCTGCTGACAGCCGGTTACCTCGGGGCAGGAACCGGAATCCTGCGCGTGGGCTACCTGGGCGGCGGGCAGAACCTGGAGTCCTTCCGAGCCGGGGTTCTCCTGGCCACCTCCTGGTCCTTCCTGACGGTGGCTGCCCTGACGGGGCTGCTGCGTCGTCGGGCCCGCGAGCGCCGCGAGCAGGCCGCCGAGCGGATCGAGCTCCTGCTGGCGCAGCGCGACGCCGAGCGGGCCCTGGCGATCGCCCGCGAGCGCCAGCGCATCGCGCACGAGGTGCACGACGTCGTCGGCCACAGCCTGGCCGTCATCGGCATACAGGCTGAGGCCGCCCGCGTGGTCATGCCTGCCAGCCCCACGCGGGCCGACGAGGCCCTGGAGGTCATCGCGCAGACCAGCCGCCGTGCGATCGACGAGGTCCACACCCTCGTGGACGTCCTGCGGGCTGACGACGCCGCGGCGCCTAGGGCGCAGAGCCAAGCCGACAACGCCCAGGCCGACGCTCCGGGCTCGCCCCTCCTCCCACCACGCCGGCTCCCGGCCGACAGACCGGTCCCCACGGCGCAGACTCGCGTCCTGACCACTGCGACGCCGGACGCTCCAGGCCTGGAAGGGCTGGTACCTCTGGTCTCCACGCTGCGCGGCACCGGCCTGCCAGTGTCCGTCGACCTTCACGACGCCCTGGCCTCGCCCTGCCCGGCCACGGTCGCTCAGTGCGTCTACCGGGTCGTGCAGGAGGCGACGACCAACGCGCTGCGCCACGCCCCGGGCGCTGCGATCTGCGTGAGCGTCCGCGGGGCCAACGACCAGCTCGAGGTCCGCGTCGCCAACGCCGCACCGGCCCGCAAGGCAGGTCACCGTGCGCACGCCGGGCACGAGGTCGCGCAGCGTCAGGGCGCTGGCCTGGAGACCATGGCGGCCCGCGTGGGCGACCTGGGCGGGAGACTGAGTGCCGGCCCGCTCGCCGAAGGGTGGGTGGTGGACGCCACGATCCCGTTGAGCGGTGCGGGAGAGCGATGAGCGTCATCCGTCTGGCCCTGACCGATGACGAGCCCCTGCTGACCGCAGGGCTCGCCATGATTCTGGACGCCCAGGACGACATGGAGGTGGTCTGGCAGGCCACCAGCGGCGCCCAAGCCCTGCGTCAGGTCCAGGATGAGCAGGTGGACCTCCTGCTGCTGGACGTCCAGATGCCCGGGATCGACGGCATCGAGACCACACGGTGCCTGACGTCGCAGGGATGGGGCGGCAAGGTCGTTATCTTGACGACCTTTGACACCGACGGCTACGTGCTGGGCGCTATCGAGGCGGGCGCCGCCGGTTTCCTGCTCAAGAGCACCCCGCCGCAGGAGCTGCTGGCAGCGATCCGGACGGTGCACGCCGGGGACTCAGTCATCTCTCCAGGTCCGACGCGCCGGCTGCTGGCAGCGGTGCGCGGTGGCGCCAGTTCTCTCCACGCGGCGCCGGCCTCCGCCCTCCACAGCGACCCCGGGCAGGTGATCACGGCGGAGGGTACGCCGCCTGCGGACCTGTCTGGACTGACGCACCGGGAGCGGGAGATCCTGCGGCTCATCGCCCTGGGGCTGAGCAACCAGGAGCTGTGCGACCGTCTGTGGCTGTCCATGCCCACGGTCAAGACGCACGTCTCGCACCTGCTGGCCAAGACCGGCGCCAGGGACCGCGTGCATCTGGTACTCACGGCGCTGCGCTGTGGCGCGGTGCGGTTTGACGAGGTGCTGACGCTGTCCGTTGCGTAAAGCGTTCTGCCCGGAGCGGCACCAGCCGGCCGACGACGAAGCCCGAGACTGCCTGGCACGCGCGCAGCCTGACAGCAGGGGCGTAGCAGCCCCGTGAGCTAGCACCGTCATGAGCCGCTCACCGTCGCCTCGGACCGCCACAGGCAGACCGACGACGGCGTCTGGCTAGGGAAAAAAGCCCAGGTGTCCGCGATCAGCGTCGCGTCATGCTCATTCGTCAGCCAAGCAGCTATATAGGCAATCTGACTACTCATCTTTACTATCTAGGTATGTCACCTGAGATCGTCCGGGGCCACACCACCGAGGGCTACCCTCCCGCGTGGCTCCGGGGATTCCTCCCGGCCGCGGTCCTCGCCGTCATCGCCCGCGGCCGCACCTACGGCTACGCCATCACCCAGGCGCTGGAGGCGGCAGGACTCGGGCACATCAAGGGCGGTGCGCTCTACCCCGTACTCACCACCTTGGAGAAGGACGGGCTCGTGGAGGCCACCTGGGTCGCGGGCGACGGCGGCCCGGGACGCAAGATGCTCACCCTGACCTCCGCCGGCCGCCGCCAGCTGGAGACCTACTCCAGGCAGTGGGTCCAGTTCACCGGCGCCGTCGGCACGCTCCTGCTCGCCCCAACCGAGACATCCCTCTCACCCTCCCCCGTCCTGCACGCTGAAGCGCCGGACCACGATGCTCACTGACACCTGGGAGCCGATGATGACTGACAAGGACCGTCCTGACCTCAGCGCTGCCGACCAGGCCTGGCTCGACCGCCTCACCCATGACCTGGTCCGCCGGGACGAGCTGAGCACCGCCACCGCCGTGCGCCTGAGCGAGCAGCAGCGCGAGGCCCTCCTCGCCCTGCGGGCCGAGGAGCGCGCCGAGGGCGCCGAACCCACCGACGTCACCGAGCTGTTCGGCTCTCCCACCGATGTCGCAGCCCAGCTCGCTGGCGAGACCGACGACAAGGAGGCGCGCGCTGCGCAGGAGCGTCAGGAGGCCGGGGTCGTGGCACAGGTCTGCTCCGCCATGCTCCTCGCTGGCGCCTACTTCGTCCTCATCTGGCCCTTCAAGATCCTCCTGTCCAGCAAGGAGATCCACTTCGGGCTAGAGCACGCACTGGCCTTCGCCGGGCTCATCGCCATGATGGGCGGAGTGGGGTCCGCCGTACGCACGGCCCTGCGCGGCCTAAGAGCCCTCGCCCTGCAGCGGGCCAGCGTCGCGGTCCTCGGGCTGGCGGTCTTTGTGTGTGCCGTGACGTCGAGCGGCTGGTGGCGAGGGTCGGGATGGCTGGGAGTCCTCTACGGCGCGGTCCTCGTCGCTGTCGGCTGGCGCTACGTGGACTGGGACCGCGAGGACCACTCTCGCCACGCCCGCCACGGCAGCTCTGAGCAGTGGTACGCCGAGCTGGACCGGCGCCTGGCCGTCTCTCAGATGGTGGACCGCCCCGTACGCGATCGTCTGGTTGACGAGACCCGCGCTCTGGTCGGCACCGCTGACCCCTGGGAGGAGATCGGTGCCCCAGGCTGGTGGGCCCGGCGACTGGTGCACGAGGGCGAGGAGGCTCACGTCTCCCACGAGCGCCGTTCCGGTCGCCTGCTCCTTGTCCTCGGGCTGCTGGCCGGCCTCGCGGCACTCGTGAGCTGGCTCTGGAGCAGCTGGTCCGTTGCCACGGCCTGGACGCTGTTGGCACTGCAGCTCTGCGTCATCGGTCTGACACGGCTGCGAGGCGCCGGCCGCAGGCGCATGAGCTAGGCAGAGCCTGCGAAGCCGCTCTTGCCTCCTCCCCACCAGGCTGGGCCCAGGCCTGCGCCGAGGACGTCCCTCGCAGGCCTGGGCCCGTCCCGTCTCAGCGACGGGTCCGGCTCAGCACCGTGCCCGAGCCAATGAGGCCGGCGGCAGCCAGCGCCACCAGCGCCACGGTCGCGCCGGTCTGGACCAGGGGCGGCAGGGGCTTGATCACGTGGACGGTCTGCGCGGCGTCGTCGAGGTCCTCGTGAGAAGCCAGGATCACCTGGCTACCTGGCTCGTAGACCCGCTCGAAAGCGACCAGCCGATGGTCGGCAAGCGTCCTGGCGTCAAAGGAGAAGCTGACGACCGCGCAGTCCGTGGCCGAAGAGGGCGTGAAGCTGGCCGAGGCGACCACCTCCTGCCCCTCCTTCCCGGTCAGCGGCTTGCCGGTCTTCTTGTCCATGAGCCGTCCCTGGACCTCATAGGTCCGCCCCGGCTCGAAGGTCGTCGCGTTCTTGGGACACACCCTGTCCTCCAGCACCACAGGGCCGGGCGAGACCTCGTGGTCGCCGTCGGAGGAGTCCGTGAGCGTCGTCCCCACCTCGGGAACCAGCGCGCCCGTGACGGTCTGGCCCTCGTCCTCGATGTCGGTGTGGACGGCCACCGTGCGCCCGTCCAGGGTCACGTTCTCGAACATGACGATCGTCTTGCCGTGCAGCAACCGCGCCGGGATCCTCACCTCCACCACCGCGCAGTCAGACGGACCCGACGGCGTCAGCTGCGCCTGGCCCGTGAACGGACGGCCGTCATCATCCATGATGGGTTGGCCCGTCTCCTTGTCCATCGCCCGGGCCGTGAGGGTATAGGTCTTACCCACCTCCAGGGGCTTGCCCTCCTTCTGGCACACCTGGTCGGCAATCGTCACGTCCCCGGTCGCCGGCAGGACCTTGTCCCCTTCAGCCTTGTCACTCGCCGTCGTCTCGATCTCAGGCTGGACCGGCGGCGGCGCGACGACGTACTGCTCGCTAGCGTCCTCGACGGAGGAGGAGTAGGCCGCCGTGCGATCGTCCCCGGCGAAGTCCGTGACGAAGACGTAGGTACCGGGCAGGGCTGCGCCGTCGTCATCCTTCTTGACCTTGAAGGAGGTGGAGCCGACGTGGAAGTAGGCGCCGTTGCGCGCCGGGACCTTGACCGAGGCAATGAGCTCGGCCCGAGCCCGGTTGGCCTCGGTGACCTCCTGACCGTCAGGGAAGAAGAGCAGGGACTGCGTCATCTCCTTCTCATCGGCCTTGAAACCCATCCCTCCCTCAAAGTCACCGTGGTTGGAGGGGAAGCCCTCCACAAAGAGATCGTCAGAGAGGTACTCACCGCTCTTGGTGGCGTGGACCTGGATGGAGGAGTCAATCGTCGTGCGGTACACGGTGGAGGTGGTCTCCTCGGCCACGCCGTAGGAGTCGGCCCATCCAGAGGCGATCCAGCGCCCGTGAGCCGCCTGGTCCTCAGCCTGGACCTGCCACACCCAGGTCAGGAAGCCGGGGGCGACACTCTGGTCCAGGCAGGCCTGCACCTCCTGGCCCGGACCAGACGCGGTCACCTTGACGCTGCCGAGAGCCCTCGCCTCGGCCGGCACCTGCTCGGCGGTGACGGGCAGCACCTCCGGGTCGAGGCGGTAGGCAGTGGCCGTGTAGACCACCGGGACGTAGACGCCGTCATCAAAGGAGTCGGCCGAGACCAGGCGGGTCCACTCCCCGTCCCGGTAGCTCGGGTCAGCCGCCGGGGTGAAGGTGTCGCACGGTGGTTCCTCCGGCTGGTTGACCTTCCAGCTCGAGACGTGCGAGGTCCCCAGGGGGCGGAAGTCGAAGTTCTCGCTGCTGGTCTCCTCAGGCAGTCCGTAGCCGTCCAGCCAGTCCGCAGCCACGTAGGACTCGTAGGCCCCTTGGTCGGCCTTGCGCACCTCCCACACCCAGGTGACAAAGCCCCTCTTGCCCAGCTCCAGCGAGGCCTCAAGGCTCTGATCGGGACCGGTGGCCGTCGCCGTGACCTCGCCGATCTTCTCCGCTCCCTGCGGCACCCGGTCCGTCTGGGCCGGACGAGTACGCGACCAGTAGGCGGTGGCGCGGTAGACGACGGGCACCGGCTGGCCGGCGTCGGTCATCCAGTGCGGATTGACGTAGGAGGTATCCGTGGCCGTGGTCAGGGTGTCATTGATGGCGCCGTCGGCATTGACCTCCACGGTGTGCACCTGCGAGGTGCCCAGAGGCTGGAAGTCGTAGTGCACGCGAAAGGGGGTTCCGGGCTGCTCAATGTCCAGCATCTCAATGCTGGCCTGCGGACCGCGGGTGATCATGTCCTGAACGGAGCCGTCATTGGCGTAGTAGCGCAGGACCTGACGCGGCACGCTGAAATGCGCCGAGTAGCTGACCTCTCCGTTGCCCGTCGCCGTCCAGGCCAGCGAGATCGGCTCCATGCCGGTCACGCCGGCCCAGGTCCCAGTGCCGGTGGTGTCAAAGACGGCTGGCCCCACCAGGGTGACCGTGACCGGGACGCCAGGAATCAGGCTGCCGTCAGTGTTGGTGGAGGCGATGCCTCCCACCTGCCCCGTCCGCACCGCGTCCTCACGCTGCGCCCCACCCGTGGCGAAGCTCTGCGGCGTCGACACCCGCGACTCGGCGGCGTAGGCCTCCGCCAGGGCGTAGGCCGAGGGGAACTTGGCAGGAATCTCGGCGATGATGCCCGCAGCCTGCGGGGCGACGTCATAGTTCGCGTGAGCCAGGATCGCCAGTGCGGCTCGGGAGTCGGCAGTGTCCACCGGCTCGTACTTGGTCAGGAGCCAGTACATCTGGGCGGGAGCGACCTTGAGCGAGGGCGCGGTGTCTCCTCGCTGGACCTGCTCGGTCAGCTCTCTGGCGTCCGCCATCTGTGCGTTGGCCTTGATCGGCACCGGCCCGAACTCGATGCACCAGTTGAGCACACCCGGCGTCACGGGGTCCGCGTTGGCTCCGAGCCAGTGATAGGTGCCGGAGGAATCATAGAAGGGGTAGCCCTCGCCGGTGTTTGGCGGGATCTTGGTGACCGCGGCCTGCGCTGGGGAGCGCAGCCCCAGGTCCTGGCCGAGCGGCAGGGCGCTCATGCCCGCCATGGCACTGGCCATGAGCGCGACCGCCGCGACGAGAGCACTGGCACGCCGCAACCTGTCAGGTCCCGGTAGCATCGTCCCCAGCCGTGAGCGGCGTGCTCCAGGCACGCGCGTGGTGGTCGTCTTGGCCATCTCCGTCTTCCTTTCGTGAGGATGGGTGAGAGACCCCGGTGCGCGAGCGTCGGTTTCCTAGGCCAGCAAGGCTCGCGTTCCGGGGCGTGTGTAGTCCGGTGTGCCGCTCACGGCACTCCTCGATGAGCCCGTGCCTCCGACGATAGGTGACAGCGGCGTTCCGCTCGTCCAGCCGTCCACACCCCCATTCCTGGCGTTCGTCTCCTTCCCTCCTGTGGAGCCCGAGCGCGAGCAGAGGTGACTGTTGGGGCGGCTGATAGGGTCACGAGCCGTGGGTCAGGAGATCATCGTCAGTGCCGTCATCATCCGTGACTGCAATGGTCGGCTCCTGACCGTGCGCAAGCGTGGAACACAGCTGTTCATGTTCCCCGGAGGCAAGCCCGAGCCTGGTGAGACTGCCTCCCAGACGGCGGCGCGCGAGGCCCGCGAAGAGCTTGGGATCGCCATCGATACCGAGGACCTGCAGCCACTAGGGATCTTCACCGCGCCCGCCGCCAATGAGGAGGGCTACGTGGTCCTCGCCCACGTCTTCAGTCACCCGTACGTGGATGGGGCGCAGCCGGCACATGAGATCGCCGAGCTGCGGTGGACTGACCTGACCGCGCCCTTACCGCAGGACCTGGCACCGCTCACACGCGTGGTGATCCCTGCCCTGATCAGCTAACCCCTGTCACGATCCCGGGCAACTTGCCCAGGCACCCCTCCACTCGCCCTGCCGCCCCGCGAAACCACCAGGCGCTCACCGCGACCACGAGTCGCACGCCAAGGAATCACCCGGGATCCTGACACCGCGTGTCTCCTACCGGCACCGCCGCCGACCAGGCGTGACACGATTCGGACGCACCGGCATCCCCGGACGGCGAGACCCCAGAGCTCGGCTGTGACATGCGCACGGGGTTGGGGCCGGTGTAGTCGGTGAGGTCGCGGATGCTCAGGAAGTCACTCTCCTTGAGGAAGTGGCACCACGGGGCCTGGGTGCCCTCGAACCGCAGGCGTCGACCACCGGACCAGCAGGCCAGCTCGACGTGGCAGGGGGTATCGGCGTAGACCAGTTCGATAGCAGGCGGGATGTCCTTGTCGCTGGTGAACACGATGGCGGCGTCGATGTTGCCCAGCATCGCGTACTTGACGACGTTGACGGCCAGGGCGACGTCGATACCCTTTTCGGCGGCAGGCTGGCTCGGCCACTGCGGCGGGTACTGGAGGTTGCTGCGCACGACGGTCACACCGGTGGCCTCCCAGTCGGCGGTCTGTCGGTCGTTCGCTCGGGCAGAAACCGCCTGCCGGGTGGGGTTGGGCGCCCTCGGTAGACGCGGGTCTCGACAAGCTCACTAGGACGCTGGCGCCGACTGACGAGGAACTCAGCGGTCTTCTTGGGCCAGATGTGGCCCTCGTTGGTGTTGAAGCAGCGCTTCGCCCAGCCTGCGACATTCTGGTAGTCGAAGAAGACAGCGACCCGATCCATGGGACCTCACTAGAGAAAAAACCCCGCCAATCCCGAAGGATGGCGGGGCAGAATGCGGCAGCTATAAGCACCCATGATCTGCCCCTGCAAGCCCTCGACAGCGGGCCGCGGCTAGGGCGATGTCAGGCCGGCTCCCGGCCGTCGGAGGGCAGGCATTTTGGGCAGAGTTTGTCGTCGCGTGTCGCGGAGTGTCCGTTAACGACCGTTTGGGGTCACGGCGAGCCACCTTGTCGGATTTCGTCAAGGTGCGGGCGTGATCCTCTGCGCTCGCTAAATGAGCGTGACAGTGCTTTTCCACCGAGAAGCAGACTTGTTCGTACTTGGAACGAGGGATGGCATTACCTAGCGTTGGGCGGGTGAGAGAGCTTGTGTAGGGTGAGACATCCCAAACCTTCGAGACCTGGACGGAATCCGCACGTCAGCGGGCGTGACACGGTTCGGGCGCGTCGCCAGAGGCCCGCGCCGCGAGCGTCTGGACGCCGAGGGATGGGCCGCGGCGAGGGACTGGGGGCTGGCGACGGTCGTCGATCTGCGCTGCTCCTATGAGATCGGGTGGCGCCATGGGGACGCGGCACCGGTCGACATTCCCGACATGACAGTGGTCAACGCACCGACCGAGGACCATGACGACGAGGAGTTCCGTCGCGCGTGCTTCCCGATCCTCGATTCCCCGGAGTGCTGGACACACAACCTGCGGATCCTGCCCGCTCTCGTGCGCACCACGCTCGAGGCCATCGCTGCCGCCACACCCGGTGTCCTGGTCCGCTGCAGCGCGGGCCGGGACCGTACCGGCATGGTCACCGCGCTCCTGCTCGCCAACGCAGGCGTGGTGCCCGACCTGGTCGCAGACGACTACGAGCTGTCCGTGCGAGCCGTGGCCGGTACCGCGAGCCATCAGCCCACCCACGATCGGCAGTCAACGTGGACCCAAGCACAGGCCGACGCCTGGACTGCGCAGGTGCGTCCCCACGTTACCCACTTCGCCCATGCGGCGCCGGCGCACCGCCTGCCGGTCCTCAACCACCGCGCCGTGTCCACCCTCACCAGGTAGGGCCGAGCAGGCGGAGCTGGGCGAGCTCATCGCCTGGGCTACCAGCACACACACTCAGGCCGAGGCCGCTAGCGGTAGCGACAGCGCGTTGCGCCGCCGGACCGCCTGGGGACAAGGACGTCCCAGTACGGAGCCTGACTGTGTCCACATGTGCCAGATGTGCAGTATTTGCACCCAGACGAATATGTCGCCAATCACACCTCAGTTTGACGTCTGAACCACACCCGCGTACTCCGCGACCCGCGGAGGCCTCACGCCGACATGTTCTTTACACTGAGGGGCGGACGCTTTACGATTCGCAACGAAGGAGAGGTGATCGCATGACAACACACACCGTCAATGTCAACTTCAAGGTCGACCCTGACCTGAAGGCCCAGGTCGAGGAGGTCGTGCGAGAGATGGGCCTGACCATGACCACCGCCCTGACGGTGTACATGCGCAAGATCGCTATGGAACGCCGCATCCCCTTCGAGATCACCGCCGACCCGTTCTACCACCCCGCCAATATCGCCCACCTGGAGCACCTGAAGACCGAGCTGGACGCTGGACGCCTGCCCCTGTCCGACCACGCCCTCATCGAGGAGTGACGCGGTGGCGGACCGGACCCTGACATGGGCCCAGGCAGCCTGGGACGACTACCTGGCCTGGCAGCAGCAAGACAGGAAGACCCTGCGCAAGATCAACGCACTCATTCGCGACACCATGCGGCACCCCTTCGAGGGCACCGGCGCTCCCGAGCCGCTGCGAGGGAATCTGACGGGCCTGTGGAGCCGGCGCATTGACAAGGCCAACCGCCTCGTCTACCAGGTCCGTCAGGACACCATCATCATCCTCGCCTGCATGGGGCACTACAGCTGATCCTCCACACCAGCCCCTCCTTCCGCGTCGCCCTCGGGTCAGGCCGCCTCGGCCGACTGCTCCAGGAGCTGAACCACCTCTTCGTGACGCTCCTGGCCTCCACCGTCCTAGGTGTACTGATCGCGGAGGTTGGTTAAGCGGGTGATGGGTGGCTTGTTGTCACAGGCTGACAGTGCCTGGGTTGGGAGGGCACATCCCTTGATGCCTCCGGCCGGCCAGCGCCCGCCTCCCCGCCGGCGCGGCAGTCTCTGAGCCACCACACCGTGCAGACAGCACCGCACAGCGGCGACCCAGCCTGCCTGCAGACTCATGAGCGAGCAGCAGTACTCGCCTCGCACTCACCACAGCCGTGCCTCTTGCCCTACCAGCTCGCCCGCAGACGCCGGCGACGCGGCCGAAGCAGCGGATGATGCGGAGGCCGATGTCGGTGTGAGCAGTCGTTCAATCTCCTCACGCGGAAACCGCTTCCGCCCGGTAGGCAGCGTGACAGCCTGGATCAGACCATTACGAGACCAACGCCACAACTGTGCCCAGCTCAAGCCAGCCCAAAGAAGAGCAGCAGCTCCGAGAACGACTTTGATGTCGCAGTCGGCTTCACGGTGCAGCAGTACCTATTCACAAGGCGGATGACTCGCTCACACCTGGGAGAGCTCCTTGGCCTACCAGGGCCAAGCATCTCAAACCGCCTACGCGGCAAGATCAAGTGGACCGGCGAAGACATTGCTCTCACTGCATCAGCACTCGGTGTAGCCCTCACTGATCTGTATCCAGTCCGCATGGATGACGGTTCGTGGGTTCCCGCTCAGTTCGTGCCCGGGCAGCAGAAAGCCCCGGCACCTGCTGGTGCCGGGGCTCCCTCTCTCGTAGCGGGGACAGGATTCGAACCTGCGACCTCCGGGTTATGAGCCCGGCGAGCTACCGAACTGCTCCACCCCGCGTCGGCGAAAGCAATACTAGGCGCGCCCACTCCCCCATTTCAAACCCGTACCCCGTGCCTTTACTCACCCGCGTGTGAGCCAGCCCCCCCCCGGGTCTCATCGGCTTGTCCGGACAGAACGACGGCGCAACAACCTGGCCGCTGCCAGGGCGCTGCGCCGTCGTCACCGGAAAAGGTTGCTGGGCACCCGCGAGGCGCCCAGCAACCTCTCCCCTACTTCTTCAGCTCCTCCTGAGCAGCCACCGCCCGGTTGAGGGCGTCGTTGAGCCGGGTCTGGGCCTCGCCGTAAGCGGTCCAGTCCCCGTTCTTCATGGCCTCGTTCGCAGCCGTCATCGCGCTGCGCGCATCAACCAGCGCCGTATCCAGCCTCGTCTGGGCGTCGCCGGTGGCCGCTCCCTCACCAGGCGCCGGAGTATCTGCCTGCGTCGGCTCGGCCCCAGCTGCCTCACTCGGGGCGGCGGACGCCGCGGCGCCGTCACCATCCGCAGCGCCGGCCGCCGCCTGCTCATCGGAGGTGTTGTTGGCCGCAGCCGCGTCACCGTCAACCACGTCCTCACCGGTCTGGGCACCCGAGTCACCACCGAAGACCTGGTCAAGGGCCTCGGACAGCGTGTCAGCGAAGCCGACCTTGTCACCGAAGGAGACCAGCACCTTGCGCAGCAGCGGGTACTGCGTCCCCGAGGAGGACTGGACGTAGACGGGCTGGACGTAGAGCAGGCCACCGCCCACCGGCAGCGTGAGCAAGTTGCCCTTAATCACCTGCGATCCCTGCTGGCTGAGCAGGTTGAGGACCTGGGAGGCGGTGGAGTCAGAGTCGAAGTTGTTCTGCACCTGTCCCGGGCCGGAGACGTTGGACGAGCGCGGCAGCTCCAGCAGCCGCAGCTTGCCGTAGTCAGGGTTACGCACCCCGGGCTCGCCCGAGGCGGTCTCGGAGTCCACCGCCATGAAGCCGGTGAGCACGTTGCGGTCCGTGTTACCACCAATGATGTAGACGCTGGACAGCGAGAAGGAGGCCTTGTCCTGATCCGGCATCTTGAGCGTGAGGTAGTAGGGCGCCTGGGCTCCCGCACCGGACTTGGTCGGGTCGTCCGGGACCTTCCAGAAGTCACCACCGGAGTAGAAGTCCTCAGGGTTGGTGACGTGGTACTTCGCCATGACGGTGCGCTGGACCTTGAACAGGTCCTCCGGGTAACGCATATGCGCCATAAGGTCGGCACTCATCTGGCTCATTGGGGTCACGGACCCGGGGAAGACCTTGGACCAGGCCGCCAGGATCGGGTCCTGCTCGTCCCACTCGTACAGGGTCACCGCACCGTCGTAGGCGTCCACCACGGCCTTGACCGAGTTGCGCACGTAGTTGGACTTCTCCGGCGCCCCCAGCAGAGAGGCCTGCCCGGTCGTCGCGTCAGACATCGAGTCCTCCAGGGACTCGTGCTGGGCGTAGGGGTAGTTGTTGGTCGTCGTGTAGCCGTCGAGGATCCACACCACGCGCTTGGGGGTGGAGGGATCGTCGTCGTCATCAACCACAGCCGGGTAGGGGTTACCGTCCAGCGTCAGCCACGGCGCCACCTTGGACACGCGCTGAGCGGGGTTGCGGTTGTACAGGATCTGTGAGCCGTCACGCACCTCCTGGGAGAACAGGATGTTCATCTCCTGGAAGCGCACGGCGTACAGCAGCCGGTTCCACGGGTTGGACACGTCCGGTCCGCCGTTGCCGGCAAAGGTCGTGTTGACCTGCCCCGAGTCCGACTTGTCGTCGGGGTAGTCCAGCTCGCGCGGGCTGCCGCCGTCGTCACCGCCCACGATCGAGTAGGACGGCGACTGCTGACCGAAGTAGATCCTCGGCTCGTACTCCCCCAGGTCACCAGAGGAGGGAATCCCGCCCTCCCAGAACGAGGGGTACCCGCCCGAGGCGACCGTGTTGCCGTAGGCCGTGACCATGCCGTAGCCGTGGGTGTAGACCGTGTGCTCGTTGATCCAGGTGCGCTGGCCCGCGTCCAGGCCGTCAAGGTTGAGCTCACGCACGGCGATCACCGTGTCTCGCGACTGTCCCTCGACGTTGTAGCGGTCGACGTTGAGGCTGGAGGCGAAGGAGTAGTACTGCTTGTTCTGCTGCAGCTGCTTGAAGGTCGCCGAGACCAGGTTGGGGTCCAGCAGACGGATCGACGTCGTCGACTCCGCGTCCTCCTTGAGCTGGCCCGCCTGGGCGGTGGTCGCGGCGTTGTAGTTCGTCGTCTCGATGCCGTCCAGGCCGTAGGCGGTCAGGGTGGCGTTGATGTTGCGCTGGATGTAGGGCGCCTCCTCACGCTGGGCGTTGGGGTCGACGACGAAGCGCTGGATGACCAGCGGGTACCCCGTGCCGATCAGCAGGGCCGAGGCGATCATGACGACGACGCCGGTCACCGGCAGCTTCCAGGACCGTGCTCGCACCGAGGCGATGAAGAGCACGGCGATCACGGCCGCGATCGCCGCCAGGATGGCGTTGGCGGGGATGACGGCGTTGACGTCGGTGTAGCTGGCGCCGTCGAACTTCGTGTTCGAGGAGTACAGCGCCTGGTAGCGGCTCAGCCAGTAGTCGGCGGCACGCAGCAGGGCGAACAGCGCCAGGAAGACCGACAGGTGGATACGCGCGGCCTTGGTGAAGTGCGGCTGGCGGGCCACGGAGATCCCGCCGTACAAGTAGTGGACCACCACGCTGGCCAGGCCGGCGAAGATGACCACCCTGCTGAGGTAGGACACCACCGTGGTCAGCACCGGCAGGATGAAGACGTAGAAGGACACGTCCAGCCCGAACTGCGGATCGGTGGTCCCAAAGGACTGGGAGTTGAGCGCCAGCATGACCTCACGCCAGTGCGGGACCAGCTCCAGCCCGGCAGCGAAGACACCCAGCAGCGCCGGCACGATGAAGGTCAGCGGCTTGCGCATCGGCTCGAAGGCCGTGCGGTAGGACTCCAGGTTCCGGGAGGCCTCGTCATAGGGCAGGGTGATCTCGCGCGCCCGGTAGGCCCGCGTCATAGCCGCCAGTACCGCCAGGAACATGATGAGCGTGCCGACGATGAACATGGCGCCCGCCGCGATCCACTGGGTCCACACCACGCGCGAGAAGCCGAGCTGACTGAACCACAGGACCTCAGTCCAGGTACGCGACAGGAACAGGAGCACCACGGCCAGTCCTGCCAGGATCATGATGGTCAGCGCCAGCGGCCCTGGTCCGCGGCGTCCCTCGCGTCCACGCGAACGCGGCGTGCCGGATCCTCCAGCGCCGTCACCGCCGTCGCCCGAGGCCTCGCCCGGCCGGTCGGCACGCCCGGCAGCACCACGCCCGGCGGCGCCGGAGCGAGCACCGCCGAAGAGCACGGTCGGGTCGAATCCGAAGGGGAAGCCTGCGTCCTGAGGCAGCTCGTCATCATCATCAGGAGGGCTGCTCCGCCTGGCGGCAGGCTCAGAAGCGCCGTCCTCCTGCCCGTGGTGGGGCGTGCGGGTGGCGTCGGGCTGGAAGAACCCGCCACGCACACGATCCTCGCGGCTGGAGGCAGGGTCCTCCTGGTCGCCGGGCTTGTCAGTGGGCTCGTCGTCGGGCCTGGTACTCACGTTCACTCCGTGTCGTGGTTGGCGCTGCGCGAATGCGCACGGGCTCCGGCCTCGGGTGCCGGACCCGCCCATCGTCCCACAGGTCACGCCAGCCCCACAAAGGCGCCCTCCCGGCACCCGGCGCCGTTGACGACGCCGCTGCCCCCGGCACACGCCCTCGCTGCGAGTGCCGATAGGCTCAGAGCATGTCTGACGCGTCCTCTTCCGCCACCCCCTCTCCTCTGCCCGCCGCGCAGGCCGCCCTGGCCCGCGTCGTCGCTGAGGTCGAGGAGCACATGTCCCACCGCGGATGGGACGCCCCGGTGGCCGTCTTCGCCCTCGTGCGCACGGCCGCCGCCCTGGAGGCGGACCCGGACCTGGCTGCGGTCCTGGATGAGGAAGCAGTGGCTGAGGCCAGGCAGGACCAGCACGCGCTGACCGTCATCGAGCAGGAGCAGCTGCCCGAGGCCACGGACCTGGAGGACCTGCTGGCCCAGCTCGCCTGGCCCGAGACCGTGGACGGGGTGGCCCTGAGCGTGGAGCGAGTGAGCCTGCCTCCCTCGGCGGAGGAGGAGGCCGTCTCCATTGCCGACCCACAGGAGCGGCTCGCTTTCCTGCAGTCCCACCCCGCACGTGACGACGTGCGGATCGTGGTCGGGGTGCTGCGCAGCGGGGAGGCGTGGTGCGCGGTACGCACCCGCTCCCACGACCGCACTGACGCCGTGGTCCAGGGCGAGGCGATGGTGCCCGGTCTCATTGAGGCCCTGGGCGCCACCTTCGCCTGAGCGGCTCTCAGTCCTGGTTCGCCTCCCCGAGGCCACCGGGGTTGTTCTCGTCAGCCTGGTCCGCGCCATCGGCATATCCCAGGGTCCCGTCCAGCAGGGAGGCGAGGTCCGCGTCGATCTGGGTGTCCAGGTCCGCGGCGGCGCGACGCATCGTGAGGAGGTCCTCGGGGCTGGCGAGCTCGGCCGCCGTCGGCATGACATCGGGGTGCTGCCAGAAGGCGTCCCGCTCGCCGTCGCCGACTTCCTGGCCCAGCAGGGCCCACAGCCGCGCGGCCTCCCGCACGCGCCTGGGCCTGAATTCCAGGCCGATGAGCCGGGCAAAGACCTGCTCGGCGGCCCCGCCGGCCAGGCGACGACGACGCAGCATCTCCTGCAGCGCGACCGCATGAGGCAGGTGAGGAGCCGTCGCCCGGGCGGTGACGACCTCGACCCAGCCCTCAACCAGCGCGAGCAGGGTCTCCAGCTTCTCCAGAGCGTCCTTCTGCCCCTGGGTCTCCTGCGGGGCGAACATGCCAGACTCCAGGGCCTGGCGGATCGCCTCCGGGTCGGAGGGGTCAACCTGGGCGACGGCGGACTCCACGGCAGCGGTGTCAATGCGGATCTCGCGGGCGTAGGACTCCAGGGCGCCCAGGACCTGGCCGCGCAGCCACGGCACGTGCGCGTACAGGCGCGCCGTCGCGGCCTCACGCACGGCCAGGAACATGCCTACCTCCTCCTCGCTGGCCTCCAGGCCCTCGGTGAAGGCTGCCACCCCGGCCGGGACCAGGGCAGTGCCCGGCTGACGGCTCAGCGGCAGGCCGACGTCGGTGGCCGAGACGGTCTCAGCCGCAAGCTCACCAATAGCCCGCCCCAGCTGCAGCCCGAAGGCCGTCCCCGCCATCGAGCGCATGACCCCGGACAGCGCACCGATCTGGCGAGCGGTGTCCCCGGAGATCTCCTCATCATCGGCGGCCTGACGCAGCTGGCTCATCTGGTGCTCCAGCGCCGTGGCCAGGGCACCGGTGGCCGCCTGGGCAACCGGCGCGCACACCTCCTGCCAGGTGGGGAGCGTGCGCTCGACCCACTCGCTGCGTGACCAGGCCTCCCGAGCACCGGGAGCGGGCATGAAGTCCGTTACCGTGTCCAGCCACAGGTCGGCCACGCTCAGGGCCTGGCGGCTCTGTTCGGCCACGGCCGCAGTGATGGTGGGGTCACCTGGCACACGGGCGGTCTGGAGGGCGAGGTCCTTGCCCATGGTCCAGTTGACGGCCTCACCGGAGGAGGCGGTGGCCAGCAGCTGCTGCATCTGGGCCTGCATCGCCATCATCTGCCCGGGGCTCATCTCAGACAGGTCCGGCAACGCCCCCATCCGGGCCAGGTCTGCCGGGTCCACGCCGGAGGCCCGCAGCGCTCCGACGGCGTCGCCGGCAACCTGCGGTCCGAACAGCGAGGACAGCATCTGCTCGATCTCGTGGAAAGGGTCCTCATGGGCGGAGCTGGACATGGCTTCCTCTCGGTTGGTGCCCGAACGCGTCGGGTACGTGCCGCAACGCCTGTATGCTCCCACGCCTTCCTGGACGCCAACCGGATATGAGCCGAGTACGCCCATGGCGCTCACCGGCCCGCGCCCTGGCGTCGCGCAGATCACGCAGCGTGTTCCCAGGGTCCTGCCCCATGATGATCGCCGTGACCAGCCACTTCACCTCCTCCGACGGCGCGTGGCCCGCGCCCAGCCCTCGCCGGCACCGGCGTCGTCCTCGCCTGCGTGGGTGGGTCATCGCCCTCGTCCTCGCCGTCGTCCTGGCGGTGGCCGGGGCCACCATCCCGGTCAACGCCGTCATTGAGAGCCCCGGACCGACCTGGAACGTCCTGGGCTCGGCCGACGCCGCCGGCTCCGAGACCGAGTCAGGCCAGTCCGCCTCCATCATCTCCGTTGAAGGCACAACAACCTACCCGGCCGCCGGTGCGCTGCGGATGACGACGGTCGCGGTCCGTGGCTGCCCGGGTTACCCCGTCACCACCTTCGACCTCATCGCAGCCTGGCTGAGCCCGGAGCAGGCTGTGGTCGACCGGGAGAGCGTGTGCCCCTCGTCGATGAGCGCCGAGCAGGTTGAGCAGGCCAACCAGGCCCAGATGACCAGCTCAGAGCAGGCCGCGGTGGTTGCCGCGCTCCTGGAGAGTGGTCAGGCGACCCGCACGATCCTGACCATCCAGTCCATCGCCGAGGAGCAGAAGACGGCTGATGTCCGCTCGGGGGACGTCCTGGTCTCTCTCACTCCTGCTGGCGCCCAGACCACCACCATCAACTCCTTCAGCCAGCTACGCGAGCGCATGAGCACCATCGCCCCGGGTACCTCAGTCACCCTCGGTCTCCAGCGCGACGGCGAGGCCACCCAGACCACGCTGACCACCATCGCCCCCAGTGACGAGGATGGCGACGGCGAGCCGGACTCCTCAGGCTCGTTGCTCGGGCTCATGCTCCAGGTCAGTGCTGACTCGCCGGTCACCGCCTCCTTCGGCCTGCAGGACGTGGGCGGCCCCAGCGCCGGGATGATGTTCGCCCTGGGGATCATCGACTCCATCACTCCCGGCGACCTCACTGGAGGCAAGGACATCGCCGGGACGGGCACGATCTCGGTGGATGGCAGCGTCGGCCCCATCGGCGGGATCGCCCAGAAGATGGTGGGTGCCAAGGAATCCGGATCCGCCTTCTTCCTGGCGCCGGCTGACAACTGCTCCGACGTTGTTGGCCACGAGCCGGAGGGGATCCAGGTCTACGCGGTCGCTACCTTGCACGAGGCGGTCCAGGCCGTCCAGGCCATCGCCTCGGGGGACACGAGCTCGCTGAGCAACTGCCAGGCCGTCCTGACCCGTTAGGCCGGCGCGCGGCTGCTCACCGCGCGCCTACCCGCTACGCCCAGCAGCCGGCACTGCGACCGCGGCTGTGGATAACCTGAGCCGGCAGACGCCTGACCGGCGGTTATCCACAACCCTTCTCCTTCCTCTGGCCACAACGGCACCGGGGTGCGAGGCTCAGCTCACGCCTGAAGACGCCGAGTCCTTCTCCCGGATACGGCCACTTTCAGCGGTGGGCGAGGCAGGAAGGTTGTCATGCTGCGTGTACGAGGTCAGTCTCCGGTGCTGTGGCGTGGTCCGGGGCAGTGCCAGATCGGCGTCGATCCCGCCCAGGCACTCGTCCTTGACGATCTGACCGACTGCGAGCAGCATCTGCTCTTCCGCCTCCAGGACGGAGCCAGCGCTGAGGACATCTACCGGGCCTCACGCGCCACCCACACGCCCTTGGCCCGCGCCCACGCGCTGGTTCGCCTCCTGCGCAGCGAGGGAGTCCTCCTACCGGACAAGGACCGTCCGCATGACTGCGACGAGTCCTACTGGGAGCACCTGGTGCGTTCGCCTACCGAGCGTGTCCGCCAGCTACGTGAGTGCACCGTCGCGCTCCTGGGCGCTGGCCCGCTCACCGCGGAGCTGGCGGGCCTGCTCGCCGAGAGCGGGGTCGGCGCGATTCTCACCGAGGACGCCGGTCTGGCAGCAAGCCTGGAGTCCTCCTTCCCCCTGCTACGCAGCTTCACCGACAAGCCCTCCGGCCCCGACCTTGCTGTCCTCATCGACCCCTACGTCATCGATCCGATCCGCGAGCGCGCCCTCACCCAGGCCGGAGTACCGCACCTGAGCCTGACCGTCAGCGAGCTGACGGTCAGCATTGGTCCGCTCTTTGACGACTCGTCACCCGTGTGCCGAACCTGCTTGGAGCTGTGGGAGTGCGAGGCGGACCCGTGCTGGCCGGCGCTCGCCACCCAGGCACGTCTGCTGCCTGCCCCACCCTTAGAGAGGTTGCTGATTCACCACGCTGCCGCCGTCGCCACGCGCGCGGTGCTGGAGTGCCTGGTGGACAACCCCGGCGCCTGGCGGGGCCTGAGCGTGGATATCAGCGCGCTCAAGCCCTTGGGGGTGGTCCGCCAGTGGCAGCCTCACCCGCAGTGCCTGTGCTCGCTCACGCGCCAGGCTGTCCAGCAGGAGCCAGACAGCCTCTCAACAGCCGCCCCTGCAGCAGTCCAGGGTGCTCAGGACGAGTGATGCTCGCGCACCACCCGCAGGAGGGCGTCCCCGTACTCGGCCAGCTTGACCGGCCCGACCCCGTGGACGGCGGACAGCTGCGGCAGGGTCGAGGGCTTGAGGATGGCGATGAGTCGCAGGGTCGAGTCTGCGAAGACGGAGTAGGCCGGCACGGACTTGCTGCTGGCCACCTCCCCACGCCAGCGGCGCAGCTCCTCGAACAGGGCCACGGTCGAGGCGTCATTCTCCGCCTCGAACTCGGCAGCTGCCTGACGCCTGGAGGACCTGGGCGAGGAGAGCTTGGCGGCACGGGGCGGCGTGGGCTCCGCCGTCGGCCAGATCCCGGTCAGGAAGCGTGAGGGCTTGCGGCTGGCACGTGAGCCGGTGGCGCGCGCCCGGGCGTAGCTGAGGACCAGGTGCTTGCGCGCACGCGTGACAGCCACGTAGAGCAAGCGCCGTTCCTCCTCGATCCCTTCCGGCCCCTCGGCCAGGCTGATCGGCAGCAGTCCGTCCGTGACCCCGACGATGATGACGGCGTCCCACTCCAGTCCCTTGGCCGCGTGGATCGTGGACAGCGTCACGCCCTCAACGGCAGGGGCGTTCTGGGCCTGAGCCCGTTCCTCCAGCTCACGGACCAGTCCGCCCAGGTCCGCCCCGCGCGTGGAAGCAAGATCGTCCGCCAGCTCAACCAAGGCGTTGAGGCTGTCCCACCTCTCGCGCATAGCACCGCGGGGTGAGGGAGGCTGAGGAGCCCAGCCGACCCGCGCAAGTACGGTGCGTGCGTCCTCACCCAGGTCCCCGCTGAGCTGACCGCGCTCGGTCGTCGCCGCCGCGCGCAGGCGTCGCATGGCGGTACGCACCTCCTCGCGCTCGAAGAAGCGTGCTCCTCCCCGCACCAGCCGCCCGATACCGGCCTCGGCCAGAGCCTGCTCAATGGCCGGGGCCTGGGCCGCGGTACGGTAGAGAACCGCGATCTCGCTGAGCGGGACCCCGGCCGTGTGCAGCCGGCGGACCTGAGCCACCACGCCCTCGGCCTCGCAGACGTCATCCTCGTAGTCGGTGAAACGCACGGCCGGACCGCTGGGACGCTGAGCCACCAGCTCAACCGCTCCGGCCGGCAGCGCCAGCCGGCCCGAGCGCCGTGGACGTGAGAGCACCCGGTTGGCCAGCGAGACCACCTGTGGGGTCGAGCGGTAGTCCCGCGTCAGCCGCACGGTGCGGGCACCGGGATACTCCGAGGCGAAGCCCGTGAGGTAACGGGGAGTGGCCCCGGTGAAGGAGTAGATCGTCTGGGACACGTCCCCCACCACGCACAGCTGGCTGCGCCGCTCCCCCAGCCACAGCTGGAGCAGACGGTGCTGGAGGGGCGAGACGTCCTGGTACTCGTCCACCACGAAGTGCTTGTACTGGCCACGTATCTGCGCCGCCACGTCCTCCCGGCTGCGCAGCACCGCCACCATGAGCAGCAGGACGTCCTCGAAGTCGATGACCTCGCTCTCAGTCTTGACCTCCTCGTAGGCTTCATACAGTCGCGCCACCGTGTCCAGGTCCAGCCCGCCGGGCGCGGTGCGGCCGGCCTCCACAGCTCGCTGGGCGTAGGTCTGCGGACGCGTCATCGTCACCTTGGCCCACTCGACCTCGGCAGCCAGGTCTCGCACGAAAGCGCGGTCGCTGGGAAGCCCCAGGCGCCGGGCCGCCGTCATGACCAGACCGGCCTTCGACTCCTGGACGCGGGGCCTGCGCCCGCCGATCACCGTGGGATAGAAGTAGTCCAGCTGACGCAGCGCCGCGGAGTGGAAGGTGCGTGCCTGGACCAGGGGCACCCCCAGGTCCGCCAGCCGCGAGCGCATCTCCCCGGCCGCCCGCTGGGTGAAGGTGACGGCCAGGACCTGGCTGGGCTGGTAGGCGCCGACTCCCGCACCGTAGGCGATGCGGTAGGTGATGGCCCGGGTCTTTCCGGTGCCGGCTCCTGCCAGCACGCACATCGGCCCTTCCAGGTGCTCAGCGACCTCACGCTGGTCCGGGTCCAAGGCGTCAAGAAGCTCCTCGGGGCTGCGAGGTCGCGGCGTCGAGGGACGTGGAGCGCTGGCTGGCTGGTTCATCGGTGACAGCCTGCCACGATCCACCGACATCAATCACAGCCCGCTCCCGCACGCCCGCCCCGTCCCCGCCTGGGGACAGCGGTCACTGCACCGCGTCGTACCAACGGTCGATGAGCATGCGCGCGATCGACGTCCTCCCGGGCAGGACGAGCGTGCCTTTTCTCACGGCCTGGTCGAGCTCGTCCCGGCTGAGCACCCGCACGTCAGTGACTTCCTCGCCGTCGGGCCTGGCCGTAACCTGGCCGGGCTCCAGCCAGGCGCGGTAGCCGAGCATGAGGGAGCGTGGGAAGGGCCAGGGCTGGGTGGCCACGTGCTCGACCCGCGCCACCCGTAGCCCGGTCTCCTCAGCCACCTCGCGCACCACCGCCGTCTCCGCGCTCTCACCGGCCTCAACGAAGCCGGCCACCGTGGAGTAGCGGCCGGGCTGCCACGCGGCGCCGTGGACCAGGACGATCCGGTCACGCTCATCGGTGACGGCCATGATGACGGCGGGGTCCGTCCGCGGGAAGGACAGCGCACCGCAGCCCGGACACTGACGTGCCCAGCCGGCCTGGACGATCTGCGTGCACTGCCCGCAGGCCGCGCAGTACGGGGCGCTGGCGTGCCAGGTGGCCAGGGCGACGGCCGGGGTCACCAGCCCGACGTCGTGCGCCGTCATCGCGGCCCCCACCGCACGCAGCGCCGAGGCCGGGTAACGCTGTGTCAGCGCGGCCAGGTCAGGCCGCGAGCGCGCGGCCCCCTCGGCGTCGCCGGGCTGAGCGGCCTCGTTCTCAGGCGGGACGACGGCGGCCACCCAGCTCACGCCGTCAGCCTGCCCGAGGTAGAAGGTCACCAGGCCCGCCAGGTCGAGGTCCGTGGCTGACAACGGTGCCAGGCTCGGTGCGCCCTGGGCGGAGGTGAATCCGGGTGAGCCGGCCTGTGCCGGGGTCAGGCCGTCGGCAGGCAGGTCAGGGTGGGCGGCCGGCGCATCGAGGTGAACGCGGCCGCGGGCGTCAACGAGGACCAGGCGGGTAGCGGGGTCAGCGGCCAGGCGCTCCAGCAGGCCCGGCTCGCTGCGCCGGGCGGCGTCACGGTCGGTGCAGCTGCGCGCCAGGGACAGCTCAGGGGCCGGGGTCTGGGGGCAGGTTCCTGAATCCGGCGGCGGGAGTGTCTGCATGCCTGAAGCCTAGGCGCGACAGTTCGCGTCAGTGGCCCCGCCTACCCTGGTGCCATGTCCGCTCACACCGCGCCTCCCCCGGCCTCACGGCCCTCCCCTGCCCTAGGGCAGGCGGCTACAACGCCGCGTGGAGATGGGCGCGTCTACCTCGATTACGCCGCCTCAGCCCCCGTCCGCCCTCAGGTCGCCGAGCAGGTCGCGCAGGATCTGGGCTCAGGCCTGGGCGGGTGGGCGAGCCCGTCGGCGCAGCACGCCTCAGGTCGACGCGCCAGCGCCCTGCTGTCGCAGGCTCGTGCACGAGTCGCCCAGGCCCTGGGCGCGGGCCCCCACGAGGTCTTGTTCACCTCAGGCGGCTCGGAGGCGGACTCCCTGGCTGTCATCGGCCGGGTCATGGCAGCCCGCGCCGCTGGCGTGGAGCGTCCGCAGGTCGTGATCAGCGGCGTCGAGCACCCGGCTGTGGCGGACTCCGCCCGGGTGGCGCAGTCCCTGGGCGCCGAGCTCACGGTGCTGGGTGTGGACGCGGCTGGGCGGGTGGACCCGGCCCGGGCCGCCTCGGCGCTCGATCCCGGACGCACGGCCCTGGTCAGCGTCATGACGGCGAATAACGAGACCGGCGTGGTCCAGGACGTGGCCGGGATCGTCTCCGCCGTGCGGCAGGCGAGCCCCGGGGCGCGTCGTGGCGGCCCTGAATGGGTCCCGGTCCACACGGATGCCGTGGCCGCCGTCGCTCACCTGCCCGTTGACTTTAATGCCTGGGACCTGGACGCGCTATCCCTGTCCGGGCACAAGCTCGGGGCACCAGTCGGCGTCGGCGTGCTCGTCCTGCGCCGTGAGGTCGCCCTGACCCCGGCTGCAGGCGGCGGCCGCCAGGAGCGTGGGATCCGCTCAGGAACCCAGGACGTCGTCGGTGCCCGTGCCCTGGCGCTGGCCCTGGAGCTGGCTGTGGCCGAGCGTGAGAGGGAGGCCGCGCGCCTAGAGAAGCTGCGCGCCCACCTGCTGGCTGGCGCAACAGCGCTGCCCGGCGTGCGTGCGACGCTGCCGGTGCAGGCCCCTCACCTGCCCGGCACAGCGCATCTGACTTGCCAGGGGGCTGACTCCGAGGCCCTGCTCATGGACCTGGACCTGGCCGGCATCGACGCCTCGGCCGGCTCAGCCTGCCACGCCGGGGTCACCCAGCCTTCCGCCGTCATGCTCGCCATGGGCCATGACGAGGCGACGGCGCGCTCCACCCTGCGCGCCACGATGGGTCGAGCCACCACGGCCCAGGACGTGGACCGGCTGCTGGCGGCGCTGCCTCACGCTCTGGAGGTGGCGCGTCGGGCAAGTGCCCTACGCCGAGGCAGCGCAGGCTGAACCCGCACGAGCCGTGTCCAGGGCATCGAGGTCAACCCGCTCAAGGCCGGTTGCCATCAGGTCTGAAAGGTCACGGCCCCACCCCTCGCCAGTGGCCAGGCACGGAGGCTAGGCTCCCGTGAGCCCGGGAACGACGCCCCGGCTACCGGCCTGTCTGTCGCTTCGCCGCGCCAGGCCACCGACGTCAGGAGGAACCATGCGCGTGCTCGCTGCGCTGTCAGGCGGAGTTGACTCCGCCGTCGCCGCTGCACGCGCGGTGGAGGCCGGGCACGAGGTGGTGGGAGTCCATATGGCGCTCACCCGTCACCGTGCCCAGACCCGCTCGGGCTCACGCGGGTGCTGCTCGATCGAGGACTCCGCGGACGCACGCTGGGCCGCCGAGATCCTCGGCATCCCCTTCTACGTGTGGGACCTGTCTGAGGAGTTCGAGGAAAGGGTCGTCGCCGATTTCCTGTCCGAGTACCGTGCCGGGCGCACTCCCAACCCCTGCGTACGCTGCAACGAGCGGGTCAAGTTTGACGCCCTGCTGGAGCGCGGCCTGGCGATGGGCTTCGACGCCGTGGCCACCGGCCACTACGCCCGGCTCACCGGGGGCGCGAGCTCGGGACGCCCCGGAGACACCCACGACCTGTGCCTGTCCCGCGCGGCTGACGCTGCCAAGGACCAGTCCTACGTGCTGGCTGTCTCCGGACGTGAGGGCCTGTCCCGAGCGCTCTTTCCCCTGGGTGATGCCCCCTCGAAGGCTGCCGTGCGCGCGGAGGCCGCCGAGCGCGGGCTGCCGGTAGCGGACAAGCCGGACTCCTATGACATCTGCTTTGTGGCCGACGGCGACACCCGTGGCTTCCTCCAGCGCTCGCTCGGCACCCAGGAGGGCACGCTGGTCAGCCCGGACGGTGAGGTCCTGGGCACGCACGAGGGCTACTTCGGCTTCACCGTCGGCCAGCGCAAGGGACTGGGCCTGACCCGCCCAGCACCCGATGGCCAGCCGCGTTACGTCATCGCCACGCGTCCGGCCACCAACGAGGTCGTCGTAGGCCCGCGCGAGCTGCTCTCCCGACACGAGATCGAGGCTGACGCCCTGGTCCTGCTGGCGGACCCGACCGCGCTGGGACCGGCCACGCTGCGCACCCAGAGCCCTGGCGGCCAGGGAGGTCCGGAGAGTCCGGGTGAGGCAGCCCCCGGCGTGACCGAAGCCGGCATGGGCTGGGCCGGCGTCGCCGTGCAGGTGCGCGCCCACGGCCGGCCGGTGCCGGCTGACGTCACGATCGATCCCTCCGCAGCCACCCTGCATGCCCGCCTGCACGAGCCGCTCCGCGGCTTGGCGGCTGGGCAGAGCGTCGTCGTCTATGGCGGTGCAGACGGCGAGCAGGTCCTGGCCCAGGCAACCGTCGCCTGAGCCAGGACGCCTCACCGGCTCAGCGCAGGCTCGTGTGCTTCTCAATCGCTGGCACCGCCCGCCAGGCAAGCACTGCTGCCAGGACCAGCGGCACCGGGAGGAAGCCCAGCCCCAGGACCGAGGGATCCTCACCCGTGCCCCACGTCGCCACCATGGAGGGCAACGACCCCTCCCACACGATCTGATGGCTCGGCAGGTCCAAGCCGACTGGCACGACGATGATGGCCGCCACCGTGAGCACCTGGCCGATGAGGTAGACCGCGAGCACGCCGATCACCGGCGCACCAAGCCCCATGCGGTTCCACCTGGCCTTGGCACCAATGGACATGACCGCCTCGATGATGACGATCCAGGCCAGCATCTGCAGGATGAGGAAGGCCACGAAGCCCCAGAAGAACCCAACCCCGATACCGTCGATGACCTCACGCAGCGGAGCGAAGACGCTACTGACCTCCGCCCCGCGAGCCCAGGCACTGACCAGGACCGCTGCCGTCACGCCGAGGGCAGCGAAGACCACTGAGACCAGGCTCGCTGCCAGGCTGAAGAGCACCTTGGCGCCGAAGACCTCGCGTCCCCGAGCCGGAACAGCCATCGTGAGATAACCACGCTGGCCGTACATTGACTGCCAGTAGTCGATCAGCTCGCTGACCACAATGATCGGAATTGCGATCAGGAACGCGCCCATGCTGGCGCCGAAGGTCAACGTGGTCAGGGAATCGGCCCCCATGTGTGCCGGCACCGCCCCGATTGCTGAGGCTCCCAGGCCTGCGACCGTTAAGATCGCGAAGACCTGGCCATAGGTCCGCCCCTTGAGGATCACCTCCTCCTTGAGCAGCGTGGCAAGCATCAGCGGTACTCCTTCCTAAACAGGGCGTCCAGGCCCATGCCGTGCTTCTCGCGCAGGTCGTCGGCGTCGCCAGCCAGCAGCAGCCGGCCGGCATCGAGGAAGACGGCCGAGTCCACGATGGATTCGACGTCGGCGATGAGGTGGGTGGAGATGAGCAGGAGGGCCTCGGGATCGAAGTCGGCCAGGATGCCGTCGAGAATGACCTCGCGGGTGGCAGGGTCCACCCCGGAAATCGGCTCGTCCAGGAGATAGACCTCGGCACGGCGGGACATGGTCAGCGCGATCCGCAGCTTCTCCCCCATGCCCTTGCTCATCTCCTTGAGCGTGCGGTCCTGAGGCAGCTTGAAGTGACGGACCAGCTCACGTGCCTTGTCCTGATCGAAGTCGGCGAAGAGCCGAGAAAACTGGTCAGTGGCTGCTGACGCGGTCAAGGACTCAGACAGGAAGGCGGCGTCGGGGAGGAAGGCGACGCGAGCCTTGGACGCCGGACCGGGCGCGTAGCCGGCCACGCTCACCTCGCCGTCGTAGTCGGACAGCACACCGGCCAGGATCTTGAGCAGGGTGGTCTTGCCTGAGCCGTTGGAGCCCATGAGGCCGGTGACGCGGCCTGCCGGCAGGGTCAGGCTGAGGTCGTCAAGCGCCGCCATCGTCCCGAATCGCTTGGTCAGGTGACGCACGACGACGGCGCTGCGGCCGCTTGATCCGGGAACCAGCGGGATGGCGCCGCTGGGCTGGGAGTCGGCGGGGGTCATGTGTTCTCTCCTTCGGCATGAAGATCGGACCAGCGCACCGCGAGCAGGCGGGTAACCTCCTCCAGGCTCATACCGAGCCCGGTCAAGGAGGTGAGGTAGGCGTCGGTGGCCTCGGTGGCCAGCTCGGCACGGACTGCGTCCAGGACAGCACCGTCAGCGGTGACGAAGCGTCCGGCGGTGCGCTCGGCTGCGGTCAGCCCCGTGCGGTCAAGCGCGGCAAGCGCACGCTGGACCGTGTTGGGGTTCACGCCGGCGCTTGAGGCCAGCTCGCGCACACTGGGGATCTTGCTTCCCGGCGCCCACTGGCCCGAGACGATCCGCAGGCGGAACTCGGCGACGAGCTGGACCCAGATCGGGCGCGAGTCGTCAATCTGCATCAGGCTCCCCACCTCCCATCTGTATTGGTGCATTAATACAGTAACACAATCGGGTGTGCTCGTCAACCCCTCCCGTGGGCAGACAGACCTCCGGCCCGGTGGTAGTCCGCGACGCCATGGTGTCGCGGACTACCGCCGGGCCGGAGACGAAAGAGAACCAGCGCGCTCAGCCTGGGCCAGCCTCAGCACGCAGCTCAGGCGGACCCAGGTCGCGGCGAAGGCGTCAGACCCGCTCGATCTCGATGAGCAGCGCCTGGTCAGGGTTGAGTGCCGGAGCCACCAGGCCGACGCTGCCCGCGACGGCACCGGTGACCACCACACCCTCGCCGTCGTTGAACCACGGCGGGGCCACCAGGCCGCTCGGCGCCTGCCCCAGCACACGCGGACGCACGCGGTAGCGTGACCGGCTCTCCAGACCCGGTAGGCGGAGCACCCCCTGGTGCGCCAGCGGACTGCGCTCCAGACAGGCCACCTCAAAGACACCCTCCGAGCCGTCCTGCGCGACCACGCCGTGCAGCCACATGGTCGCATCCCCGATCTCGTCGCGGTAGACCTTCCCGGTCAGCAGGGTGTGGCGGTGCTTCTTGTAATAGAAGACCCACAGCGCCAGGGCGTCAAGCTCGTCCTGGGTCACGCTCGTCAGGTCCCACTCAGCCCCCATGTGTCCCCACAAGGCGGTGCAGGCGCGGAAGCTGACGTCGTGCTGGCGGCCGGTGGTGTGCGAGCGGTGGGAGGCCACGTGGGTCCCCAGGCGCTCGGGGGCGATGAGCTGCTGGGTCCAGCGCACGATCGACTGGCGCTCGTGCGGATCGATGTCATCGGAGACCCAGAAGCGCTGGGTGTGGCGCACCATCTCCAGGTCGATCCGCGCCCCGCCGGAGGAGCAGGACTCGATCTCCAGACCGGGGTGGTCAGCACGCAGGCGGTCCATGAGGGCCAGCGCCGCCCGGGTCTGCGCCGAGACACTGGCGCGCCCACCACGGGTGCGGTCCCCGCCGTCGAAGACGTCACGGTTGTGGTCCCACTTGATGTAGGAGATCGGATACTCGGTCAGCAGGGCGTCCATCTGCGAGTGCACGTGCTCCCAGGCCTCGGGGATCGCCAGGTTGAGCACGTACTGGTGGCGCCAGCTCAGCGGCAGCTCCTCGCCCGCCGCCATGATCCACTCCGGGTGAGCCCGGGCGACGTCGGAGTCGAGGTTGACCATCTCCGGCTCGAACCAGAGCCCGAACTGCATCCCGAGCCCGGTCACGTGGTCCACCAGCGGACCCAGCCCGTCCGGCCACACCTCGTCGGAGACCACCCAGTCGCCCAGGCCAGAGGTGTCGTCACGGCGCGAGCCGAACCAGCCGTCGTCGAGCACGTAACGCTCGATGCCCACCTTTGCGGCCAGGTCCGCCAGGCGCAGGAGGGTGGGCAGGGAGTGGTCAAAGTAGACGGCCTCCCACACGTTGAGCGTCACCGGCCGCTCGGGCGACGGCGAGGTGTCCAGGCTGCGCTGCCAGGTGTGCAGGCGCTGGGCTGCCTCATCCAGGCCGGCGCCGTGGACGAAGTGCAGCCACGGGCCGGTGTAGGACTCGCCGGGTGCCAGGCTGACCTCGCCGGGCATGAGCAGCTCACCGCCACCGAGGACCTGGTAGCCCTCAGGCAGGCGGTCCAAGTAGGTGCGGTGGTTGGCGGGGCAGGCCACGTGCAGCCCGCGCAGCTCGCCCCCACGGAAGTCGAAGCCCTCCTGGCCGCACACCAGGACGCCGGTGGCGTCAAAGCCTGTGCGGCCGTGCCTGCCCTCGCGCAGGTAGGTGCCGAAGGTCGCACGGTGGCGCTGGGGGCTGCGCTCACGCCCCCACCGCCCGGTCAGGTCCAGGACGTCATCGTGCTCCAGGGGCACCGGCAGCGCCAGGCTCAGCTCCTCCAGCGCGTACTCCCCCTCACCCTCGTTGGTGAGCGTGGCCCGCGCCTGGACGACGCCGCCAGCAGCCACATCGAGCTCCACGCTCAGGTCCAGCCCCGCACCGGCGTCCGCCATCTCGACGACGAGGCTGGCGCCCTCCAGGGACCGGACAGTCCCTTCCACGACCTCCTCCTCGCCGCCCTCGGCGTTGCGAGCCACCACCCTGGTCACCGTCAGGCGCGGGGACCAGGCCGTGCCGTCCGCGCGGCGCCCGACCAGCCCCGGCCGCCCCGACCAGCCGGTCCAGGCCGCCGGCAGGATGCTCGGCGCCGTGACGAGGTCCGGATCGTTGTCCACCTTCATCCGGGCGATCACGTCCTCCAGCGCGGCCAGTGCCTCCTCATCCAGCGGGCCGAGATCGGCACCCCAGTAGGGAACCGTGGGCAGGCCCGAGGGGTCAGTCGCCAGCACAAGCGAGGTGCCGTCATGGCGCAGGTGCACGGTACGAGTCAGCTTCATGCGTGGTCCTTGTTCTCGTGAGCTCTCATCCACAAGCGGCCGTCCGCCTCGACGCCGCCACGGCGACCGATCCCGGTCGCACCTCGAACTCTATACGCATAGAATGCTTCGTGGAAGCCCTTTCCACACAGGTTCGTTCCGCACAACGGCCCCAGCCCCACTCCCCGCTAGGCTGCCCGTACCAGCCACCGCCACCGAAGAACCACGAGATGACCCCGGACCACCGCCCTGCCTCACCGACCCAGGCTGACGTCGCCCGCGCGGCCGGCGTGAGCACCGCCGTCGTCTCCTACGTGGTCAACAACGGCCCCCGCCCGGTCTCACCCGAAGCCCGCGAGCGCGTGGAGGCAGCCATCCAGGCGCTTGGCTACAGCCCCAACGCCTCGGCGCGGGCCCTGCGCTCAGGAGCCTCCCGGTTGCTGGGCGTCTGCGTGCCAGGAGCGCGCAACCCCTACCACGCCGAGCTAGTCGAGCACGTGGCGACCGCGGCCGACCAGGCGGGCTACGGCACCCTGCTCATGACTACCGACGCCTCGCCCCGTCGCGAGGACGAGCTCATCACAGCGCTTATCGACCGCGGCGTGGACGGGCTCATCATTTCCCCCACCAAGGCGCCCCAGGCTTACGACCACCTCACACGCCACCTGCCCACCGCGCTGCTGTGCGCCGCCGCCCCCTCAGCCAGCCACCACACGATCGGAGCCGACCTTGAGGACGGCGCCCGGCAGGCGGTGACCCACCTCATCGGCCACGGGCACACCAGCATCGCCCTGCTCATGGCCCCGCTCGACTCCTGGGACCTCAACGGCCGCGTCCGGGGCTGGAAGGCCGCGCTGGCCGAGCACGACCTCCCCCAGGTCCTCATCGAGACCACCGAATGGAGCCGGGTCGCCGGCCGGCGCGCCATGCTCCAGCTCCTGGACACCCCCACGCCGCCGACGGCGGTGCTCGCCGGATCCGACCTGCTGGCCCTGGGCGCCCTGCGGGCCCTGTGGGAGCGGGGCATGACCGCGCCCCGGGACATGGCCCTGGTCTCCACCGACGGCACGGAGTCGGTCCTCATGAGTACCCCGCGGCTGACCACCCTGACCCAGCCCTTCGAGGCCATGGCCGCGGCCGCCGTCGATGCCGTCACCGAGCCGCAGCGCAAGGCCACGTTGACGCTGTTCCCCATGAGGCTGGAGACCGGCGAGTCCTGCGGATGCGCCTGACCATCCTCCGGCTGAGGATCGGAGCACCTTGCCTGCCATCTGGGCAGGTTCTCCTCAGCAAGGCTCGGCTCATCTCATTAAGAAATACGGCACATGCGCAAGAACGGGCCTCCGGTTTTACGAAAAGACTCCGTCACTTTAGTTATGCATGCCATTTTTCGCCTGTCATTTCAACGTTTTATTTGACTCAAGGGAGTTGACGAATTTCGTCACTTGCCCACCGCTGGACACCGCGCCACCCTCGATTAACAACAACCGCACCGGCCATCGGCCGCTAGGAGAGGAACCGACTATGTCGACCGTCACTGCAATCAAGTCCTGCGCCACCACCACCTGCGCCTTCAACCACGGCGGCTGCACCGCCTTCGCCATCACCGTTGACGGCGAGGCCGCCTGCTCGACCTTCATCAACCTCGACGCCCGCGGCGGACTGCCCGTGGCCGAGGCTCACGTCGGCGCCTGCCAGCGCCTGGAGTGCGTCCACAACGCCGACCTCATGTGCACCGCCGAGGCGATCTCGATCGGCCAGGACAAGGCTGCCTGCCTGTCCTACGAGGCCCGCTGAGCGCAGACCTTCAGGAACCGAGCAGCTGCGCCACCAAGGCGTCCTGGACCATCTGCCGCAGGACCGGCGCCACCTGACAGGCCCGCTGGGTACCTGACGGCAGCTGGACCAGGATCGTGTCCACGCAGCTGCGACTCAGCCGCATGAGCGTGACCGCGTCCGGCGCCACATCCACGCACAGCACGCGCCCCCACAGCGAGGAGCACAGGCCCTGAGCCGGTCGGTGGGAGCACACGAGGCCGGGCACGGTACCCTCGGCAACCCCCGAGCACAGGACGTCGAGCGCGCCGTCGCCCAGCTCGCCGATCTCCTCCTGGGCGCTGACCTCATCGAAGGTGCTCCACAGCAGCGCCGGGGAGCCCGCGGCGTCCGGGTCAAGAACCTCGGTCATGGCGTGCCCGGACACGCCCAGGGCGTCATGGACCATGACCCGCCCGGTCTCGATGACGCCCAGGCGCCCTCCTGGTGCCTGCGCCAGCGAAGCAAGCTCCAACAGGGGGTCCTCACCCGTGATCGGGCAGTGGCAGCCGGCCGCCTCCCCGGCGAGCACGAGCTCAGTCTCGGCCTCCCCGAGCCAGGTGAGGGTGCCCAGCAAGTGAGCGCTCGCCGTCGTGATGCGCAGCCCCGCCTCGGCGGCCTCCAGGGTGACGTCGAGCCGGACCTCGGTGGCTGCTGCGCAACCCACCTGAGCCAGGGCATGCCCGGCTCCAGGGTGGGCAGCCACGAGAATCCGCCCGTCCGTGTCCAGGGCGTGCAGGGCGATGAGCGACTCGGCCTCGGCAAAGCGGTATGCGGTCACGGTGGCGCAGCCTGCCCCGGACAGGAGCCTGCGCGCCATGCGTCGCGAGGCCACGTCAGGCGGACTCACCAGCGGCTGCTCTGCCGAGCGATCGGCACGGTCAGACGGGGAGGGCTTGGCCGAGGGTGTCACGGTTCCTCTTCCTGGGACGGCTGATGTCTCAGGTAAGGCTAGCCTGACACCCCCGAAGGCGCCAGGCCCGTCTCGCTCACGCTCAGTCGCGCAGCCGAGCCAGCTCCTCAACCAGCTGCGGGACGACCTCCCGCACGTCACCGACGACGCCGTAGTCCGCCATCTCGAAGATCGGCGCCTCAGAGTCGTCGCACACAGCCACGATCGTGCCCGCACCCTGGATACCGCTGGTGTGGTGCACGGCGCCGGACACGCCCAGGCCGATGTACAGGCGCGGGGCGATCGACAACCCGGTCTGGCCGATCTGGGCGCTGCTCTCGATCCACCCCTCGTCACAGGCCACGCGCGTGGCGCCCACGGCCGCGCCCAGAGGGTCCGCCAGCGAGTGGACCAGGTCAAAGTCGCCGTCGACGCCGCGTCCGCCGACCACCACGGTGCGCGCCTGAGCCAGGTCCGGCCCCGAGGCGACCGAGGCCTGCTCACGCGAGACCAGGCGCACGGACAGGGACTGCGGGCTGATCGCGGGGTCAAGCACCTCCACGGCCAACGGCTCCGGCCGCACCTCGCGGTCCAGGTCCCCGCCCTCGATGCCCGCCGCGGCGAAGGCGCCAGGCCGCACGGCCAGGACCGGGGCAGCCTCGCCGGAAGAGGTCAGGCGCATCGTCGTGGACCAGGAACCGGACAGCACGAGCCTGGAGGCGTGCAGCGCGCCGTCGCGCACCTCAACCTCGGCCACGTCACAGGTGGCGGCCGAGCCCAGCACGACGGCGGCGCGACCGGCCAGCTCCTTGCCCCGGTAGTCCGAGACCACGAGGGCGGCAGCCGGGCGCACGCGGCGCACGGCAGCGACAAGGGCGTCCGCCGCCACGCCGGCCAGGGCCTGAGCCCCCTCCAGCTCGGCGGCGAGCAGGCGCGTGGCGCCGGCTGCTGCCAGCAGGGCGGAGGCGTCAGCACCCACCGTTCCCAGCACGAGGGCGACGACCTCCCCACTGGTCAGGTGCCGGGCGCCAGCCAGCAGGTCAAGCGCAGGGCCGGTGGGACGGGCGTCAGTGGTCTGGGCGGCCCCCAGGCCACCGGGGGCGTCAGCAGGGGCCTCAAGGTCGACCAGGACGAGGATCGGGTCAGTGAGCATGTCAGTCATCGCTTCTTCAGTCTCTCGCGTGCGGGTGTGCGGGGCGCGCCCGGCTCACACCAGCTTGTTGTCCACCAGCCAGGCGGCCAGGTCACGGCCTGCCTCGCCGGCGTCGGTGCGGATGATGCCGGCCTCGCGAGCCGGTCGGGCCTCGGAGTCGACGACGGCGATCGCCGGCCCGGCTCCCGCCTCCAGACCCAGCTCGGCCAGGTCCCAGGTGTCCACGGGCTTCTTCTTGGCCGCGCGCATAGCGGCGAAGTTGGGGTAGCGCGGCTCGTTGGCCTGGTCCGTCACCGAGACCAGCGCCGGGGTCGGGGCGGCCAGGACCTCGCGCAGGGTGCCGGTGGCACGCGTGACGAGCACCTCGCCGTCGTCGCTCGCCTCCAGGACGCTGGCAAGGGTGAGGGCCGGCACGCCCAGGGCTGCGGCGAGCGCGCCGGGCAGCATCGAGGTCATTGAGTCCAGCGAGGCCATGCCTGTGATGACGAGGTCGACGTCACCGGTAGCCGCCTGGTCCTCCTCGCGCGGCGAGGCCGGGTCCACCCCACCGATGCGTGCAATCGCAGCAGCCAGCGTGCGGGCGGTCGCCACGACGTCGGCCCCCGCCAGGGACTCGTCGCTCACCAGCACGCCGGAGTCCGCCCCCATCTGCAGAGCGCGGCGCAGGCCGTCCTCAGCGTCCTCGGGACCCATGGTCAGGGTCACGACCTCACCGCCCAGCTCCTCGACCAGGGACACCGCAGCCTCGACGGCGTTCTCGTCAAGCTCGTTGAGGACGTCCTCCTCGCCTCGCACGAGGAACCCGTCCTCCATGCGGCGATCGGACTGGACGTCGGGGACGTGCTTGATGCAGACGACGATTTTCATGCAGCCAAGGTTGCCATACCCGCTCCCAAGCACCAGGGGGCCGAGGCCGCTTGAGACGCACCGCACCCCACGGACGCGCTCATGGCCGAGCCCGGTCCTGGCCCACGAGCCCGGCCATGAGAAGGCCCGCAACCTGCCATACGTGTGACACAGCACTGCCTCCAGGTTGTTCGTCCCACGGACTACGGAGACAATGACAGGCATGTCTGACTCGCCCACCGTGCTGCCTGCAGCCCTCAGCCCCGAGGACGCCCGCGACCGCACACGCCTGGGCGCCACCATCGAGGCCGACGGGACCAGCTTCGTCGTCGTCGCCCCTCACGCCACCGCCGTCGACCTGTGCCTGCTGCGCACCGACGGCACCGGCCGCGTCCTGGCTGAGGAGCGGATCGGCATGCACGGGCCCGGGCGCGGGGCGTGGGGCGCCTTCGTCCCCGGCGTGGGGGCAGGCCAGCGCTACGGCTACCGCGTCCACGGACCGTGGAGCCCTCACGAGGGCGTTCTCGCCAACCCGAACAAGCTTGTGCTCGATCCCTACGCCCGGGCGCTTGAAGGCGCCCCACAGCTGGGCCCGGAGATCTTCGCCCACGAGGTCGACGAGCAGCTGCGCCCGCTGTCCCAGCCGATGACGCCCTCACCCCTGGACTCCGCCGGGCACGTGGCCATCGGCGTGGTCACCGGCCCACCCACCTTCCCGGTGGTGCCCGGCCCCCGCACCGCGCCGGAGCAGACCGTGGTCTACGAGACCCACGTCAAGGGCCTGACCCATGACATGCCCGGGGTACCGCCTGAGCTGCGCGGTACCTACGCCGGTCTGGCCCACCCAGCGACGATCAGCTACCTCACCTCCCTGGGGGTGACCACGATCGAGCTGCTGCCCATCCAGGCCTCCTTCTCCGAGGTCTTTCTCCTCAAGCACTCGCGTACGAACTACTGGGGCTACTCCACGCTCAGCTACTTCGCCCCCGAGGCCTCTTACGCCACCGCCGCCGCGCGCGAGGCCGGCCCGCAGGCCGTGCTTGACGAGCTGCGGGGCATGGTCTCGATCCTCCACGAGGCCGGGCTCGAGGTCATCATGGACGTGGTCTACAACCACACCTGTGAGTCGGGCGTGGACGGACCGAGCCTGAGCCTGCGTGGCCTGGACAACCTGGAGTACTACCTCCACTCCCCCGGTCGCCCCGCCCAGTACGCCGACGTCACAGGCACCGGCAACACCGTGGACTTCCGCTCCACCCGGGCCGTCCAGCTGGCGCTGGACTCCCTGCGCTACTGGGTCAGCGAGATCGGCATGGACGGCTTCCGCTTTGACCTGGCGGCGACGCTGGGGCGTGAGGGCTCGGAGTTCAACCCGCGCCACGCCCTGCTGATCGGCATGGCCACGGACCCGGTGCTCCAGCGTGCCAAGCTCATTGCCGAGCCCTGGGACGTGGGGCCGGGTGGGTGGCGCACCGGTGAGTTCCCCGACCCCTTCCACGACTGGAACGACCGCTACCGCGGTACCGTGCGCTCCTTCTGGCTCTCTGACGTCTCCGCCCTGGCCAAGGGCCTGCCCGGTTCGGATCTGCGGGACCTGGCCACGCGGCTGTCAGGCAGCGCGGACCTGTTCTCCGGTGGGGAGTACCCCGGTGGCCGCGGACCGCTGGGCAGCGTCAGCTTCGTCACCGCCCACGACGGCTTCACCCTGCGCGACCTGGTCTCCTACGACTACAAGCACAACGAGGCCAACGGGGAGGACAACCGCGACGGCACCGATGACAACCGCTCGTGGAACCACGGCTTCGAGGGACCGGTGCCTGAGGGCATGGACGGCGGCCCGATCGAGGTGCTGCGGCGCCGTTCCACCCGCAATGTGCTGGGCACGCTGCTGGTCTCGGCGGGCACGCCCATGTTGCTGGGCGGGGACGAGATCGGCCGTAGCCAAGGCGGGAACAACAATTCCTACTGCCAGGACTCGCCGGTGTCCTGGTACGACTGGGACCTGGCCACCTGGCAGCGTGACATCCTGGCCACCACCCGCTACCTGCTGCGGCTGCGCCGTGAGCATCCCGTCATGCGCCCGACCGTCTTCGCCACCGGTCAGCCGGTGGGCGAGGACACGATCGCGGACCTGGCCTGGTACCGCGGGGACGGTGAGGCGATGGAGACCGCGCAGTGGCACGACCCGCACACGCGCGTGGTCCAGATGCTGCGCTCGGGCGCCCCGGTAGGCGATGACGACCTGCTCGTGGTCATCAACGGCTCGCTGGACCAGGTGGAGGTGACGCTGCCTGGCGCGCACGGTCGCGACTGGCACCTGACCTGGGACTCCTCGTGGGCGGTACCACGCCCGCACACCTCAGCCTTCGCGCTGGCGCGCCGGGTTGGGCGTGGGCCCGCCGGCCGGGCGCATGTGGCGGCCTCGGTGGAGGCGCAGGCCGCGCGGACTGGTATGACAGACTGCCGTCAGGACCGCCCCGGGGACACCACGACCCTGGACGCGCTGAGCCTGCGGCTGTACCTGTCCGGCGAGCAGCTCGTCTAGAGGGGCTCGCCTAGAAGGGCTCGTCTAGAGGGGCTGGTCTAACGGGGCTGATCGAGAGGAGCTCAGCTCAGTGCTCTTCCGTGGGAGGTCGCAAATGCTGCTGCGAGGAGGAGCGGACCTGGCAGGGTGTCTGCCTGCGGCAGGCTGCCGACGCTGACCCGGCCACAGGCGCCGGTTCTTCCTACTGCCGTTGGTCTGCCTGCCGATGCCAGCCCGCCCTGCCGCCACCCGCCTGCCCACGGAAGCCAGCCCGCCTCCAGACGCCTGCCCGTCCTACCACCACCGACCTCGCGCCGCGCATAGTCCACCTAGCGGCGTGCTTTCATCTCGTTGGGGCGTGCTTTGCTGACTGGACCGGCGTTCTGCTGATTGGTGCGTACTTGTCAGGCGCTGGCAGGCACGCACCAATCAACAGGGCACGTAGCAATCGACAACCGTGCGTCTCAAAGCAGGATCCGCTGCCCGCACGGGCCGTGGGCCGGCACGCCACAGTCATCCAAAGCACGCCACAGTCGCCGATGCACGCCGCCATGACCGATGCGCGTCATTATCGGGACGGTGGGGTCACCCAGGCACGCCGCCGGCAGCCACGCCACAGTCACCCAAAGCACGCCACAGTCGTCGAAACACGCCGCCATCGCGACGGTGGGGCACCAGACGTCACCCAGGTACGCAGCCATCACCCAGCCACGCCGCCATCATGGCGCGGCTCAGGAAAGGACACATTGACGGCCCACAGCGCCGGTGCGCTATCAGCCCTAGCGTGGGACCCTCGGCTCGAAGCCGGTGGGCCCTCGCCTAGGATGGCGCCATGACGCAGACTCCGGAGCCCACCGCCCCCACCAAGGCCGAGGAGGCGCTTGCCGGCGCCACCTCTGGCGCCTCCCTCGCCCGTTCCATGGCTCGCAGCACCGAGATCGAGGCGGACCTGGACGTCAACCCCGGCCGCTACCGCATGCTCACCGGCGTGCGCCCCACCGGCAACATGCACCTGGGGCACTACTTCGGCACCATGCACTCCTGGGCCAAGATCCAGGACCGCGGTGTGGATACCTGGATCCTCGTGGCCGACTACCAGGTCATCACGGACCGCGACGGCGTGGGTCCTATCCGCGAGCGCGTCCTGTCCCTGGTGGCGGACTCCCTGGCCGTGGGCGTAGACCCCGAGCGTTCCACGATCTTTGCGCACTCGGCAGTGCCCGAGGAGAACCAGCTCATGCTGCCTTTCCTCTCCCTGGTCACCGAGTCCGAGCTGCACCGCAACCCCACCGTCAAGTCTGAGCTGGAGGCTACTGACGGCCGGGCGATGACCGGCCTCATGCTCACCTACCCCGTTCACCAGGCGGCGGACATCCTCTTCTGCCAGGCCAACCTCGTTCCCGTGGGCAAGGACCAGCTCCCCCACCTGGAGCAGGCACGTCTGATCGCCCAGCGCTTTGACAAGCGCTACGGGCGCGCGGTCAAGGAGCACCCGGTCTTCCGCCGCCCCGAGGCCCTGCTGTCTGAGGCCCCGCTGCTGCTGGGTCTGGACGGGGAGAAGATGAGCAAGTCGCGCCACAACACCATCGAGCTGCGCATGAGCGCGGACGAGACCGCCAAGGCGCTGAAGAAGGCCAAGACGGATTCTGAGCGCGTCATCACCTACGACCCGGTCGGCCGCCCGGAGGTGGCCAACCTGCTGACGCTGGCCTCCCTGTGCGGCGCGGGCACGCCCGAGGAGATCGCCGAGCGCATCGGTGACGGCGGCGCCGGCACCCTGAAGAAGGTCACCACCGAGGCGGTCAACGAGTTCTTCGCTCCTATCCGTGCGCGTCGGGCCGAGCTGGCGGCGAATGAGGACTACCTGCTGCAGGTGCTCCACACCGGCAACGAGCGCGCCCACGCGGTGGCGAGCCAGACCCTGGACGCCGTGCGCACCGCGATGCACATGGACTACTGACTGCTGTCAGGATCCCGGGCGTTTTGCCTACGCCACCGCAGCAGCCCAGCGCTCCCCCTTGGAATGACGTCATCGGGTCGCTGATTCGGCGGTGATCCCCGGCCTGCCCGAACAGATCGCCCGGGCTCGTGATACTGAACCTGCGGGCGCGCACCGTCGGGTAGCCTTGCGCCTGTGACGCGCAACACCAGTTCCAAGCCCCGGTCCGTTTCCACCAGCCACGGCGCTCCCCCGCGCCCCTCGGCCGCGTCCGCCGCAGCGGGGCAGGCAGCTCCCACCGCCCCGGCCTGCGCCGTACCAACCCCGGAACCGGCGCCTTTCTCCCTCATCGGGCGCATCCCGGTTACTGAGGTCTTCCCCGTGGTCGAGGACGGGCGCTGGCCGTCCAAGGCAGTGGTCGGCGAGGTCTTCCCTGTACGTGCCACGGTCTTCCGCGAGGGCCACGACCGCTTCGGAGCCACCGCGGTCCTCATCCGTCCCGACGGTACCGAGGGCCCCAGCGTGCGCATGGCGGACATCGCCCCGGGCCTGGACCGCTACGAGGGCCGCCTGGCCGCGGACGAGCCCGGAGACTGGGGCCTGCGCGTGGAGGGCTGGTCTGACCCCTATGCCACCTGGCGTCACGATGCCGAGATCAAGGTCCCGGCCGGTATCGATGTTGCCCTCATGCTGGAGGAGGGCGCTCGCGTCCTCACCCGCGCCGCCGAGGTCCCCGGCCGCCCCGCCGACGACGTCGCTCGCCTGACCTTGGCCGCCGCCACCCTGCGCGACCAGGCCCGTCCCACCCACGAGCGCCTAGGCGCCGGCATCGCCCCGGAGGTCACCGAGGCCCTGGAGCGTCTGCCCCTGCGTGACTACGTCTCACCGTCACCCACCTACCCCCTCCAGGTGGACCGTCCCCGTGCCCTGACCGGCTCGTGGTACGAGATCTTCCCGCGCTCGCTGGGCGCGCGCGTGGACGAGCACGGGCACTGGACGTCCGGCACCTTGCGCACGGCGATCAAGGGCCTGGACCGTATCGCCGCCATGGGCTTCGACGTCCTCTACCTCACGCCCATCTCCCCGATTGGCGTGACCAACCGCAAGGGTCGTAACAACACCCTGACCGCCCGCGAGGGTGACCCGGGGTCGCCCTACGGCATCGGCTCACCCGATGGCGGCCACGACGCCATCCACCCCGAGCTGGGCACCTTCGAGGACTTTGACGCCCTGGTAGCGCGCTCGCACGAGCTGGGCATGGAGGTCGCCCTGGACCTGGCCCTGCAGTGCTCCCCCGACCACCCGTGGGTCACCGAGCACCCGGAGTGGTTCACGGTGCTCGCTGACGGCTCGATCGCCTACGCCGAGAACCCTCCCAAGAAGTACCAGGACATCTACCCCCTCAACTTTGACAACGACCCGGAGGGCATCTACCAGGCCATCCGCGAGGTGGTGGAGACCTGGATCGAGCACGGAGTGACGATCTTCCGTGTGGACAACCCCCACACCAAACCGCTCAGCTTCTGGCAGCGGCTGCTGCGCGAGGTCCACGCCACCCACCCCGAGGTGCTCTTCCTGGCCGAGGCCTTCACCCGCCCGGCGATGATGCGCACGCTGGGCAAGATCGGCTTCCACCAGAGCTACACCTACTTCGCCTGGCGCAACACCAAGGAGGAGCTGACCGAGTACATGGTCGAGCTCTCCCAGGACACCGCCCATGTCCTGCGCCCGGCCTTCTGGCCCACCACGCACGACATCCTCACTCCCTTCATGACCAACGGGAAGGTGGCAGCCTTCAAGCTGCGGGCCGTACTCGCCGCCACGCTGTCCCCCACCTGGGGCATCTACTCCGGCTACGAGCTGGCCGAGTCCACCCCGCGCCCGGGCTACGAGGAGCAGATCGACAACGAGAAGTACGAGCTCAAGCCCCGCGACTTCGCGGCGGCCCGGGCCAACGGCATCGAGGACCTGCTCACCCGGCTCAACGCCGCCCGCGCCGCCCACCCGGCCCTGCGCCAGCTGCGGGACGTGTGGTTCCACGGCACCAGCGATGACGCCCTCATCGCCTACTCCAAGCGGGTGGAGGCCGCTCACTCACCCACCGGGCGCGATGACGTGGTCCTCACGGTGGTCAACCTTGACCCCCACCACGCGCGCGAGGGCCAGGTCTACCTCGATATGGCACAGCTCGGCCTGCCGCCGGACTGTGGCCTGCGAGTGACCGACGAGCTGACCGGCGAGGTCTTCACCTGGGGAGCCGTCAACTACGTGCGGCTGGATCCCTACGCCGGCCGAGCCGCCCACGTGCTGCACGTGGAGCCCTTGCGATGAGCCCGCGCCCCTGGCCGGGAACCGCCCAGATCCTGCCCGAGCTGCTCTCCTGGGCGTCCACGCGCCGCTGGTTCCCGCTCAAGTCCGGCCCGGCCCCGCAGGCCTCGACCACGCGCGTGGTGGTCGACGCCGAGCTGGCCCCCGGCGTCCATGACCTGGTCCTGGCCCTGCCTCGCCCCTCCCAGGGCGAGGCCGCCACAGGTGCCACAGCCGACGCAGCCGCCGGAACCGATGGAGCCACCGGCGTGGAGGACGTCCTCCTTCACGTCCCGCTCGTGGCGGAGGACGCCGACGCGCTGCCCGGCCTGACCGGCCCCAAGGAGGACGCCCAGGCGGCAGGTTTCGTCCTGGCGGACGGCACGAGCGCGATCGTGGACGCTCCCCACCACCCCGCCTTCTGGCAGGCCTGGGCCGCCGCTGCGATCGCCGCCGGCTCCACGCTGAGCGAGCAGGCGGCCACCGCGATCATCCAGCGCGCCGAGCGCCTGCACGTGACCACCGGGGAGCAGTCGAACACGAGCGTCATCCTGCCCGCGCCCACGGCCGGCCCTGGGCGAGATCCGGCCGCTGTCCCGCCCGAGGACCTGGCCACCGGCGACCTCATCGTCAAGCTCTTCCGCGTGCTCGCCCCCGGACGCAACCCCGACGTCGAGGTCTCGGTGGCGCTGGCCCGCAGCGGCTGGGACCGGGTACGCACGCCGGTGGCCTGGTCCGTCCTGGAGCTGCCCGGCACCGGGCAGGACGGCCAGGCTGCGACCGCCGACGGCGCCGTGGCCACCACCTTCGTCCCCCAGGCCACGGACGGTTTCGAGCTCTTCTGCTCCCTGGCAGGAAGCGACGACGGCGAAGGCGGGCCACGCCGTCTGCTCGCCACTGGGCTGGCTCGGGACCTGGGCGCCACGACCGCGCAGATGCACTCGTACCTGGCCACCTCCTTGGGCGTGAGCGAGCCGGCAAGCCCCGCTGAGCTGCGCCGGGGCCTGGCCCAGCGCGCCCACTGGGCGCTGGCCGAGGTCCCCTCCCTCCAGGAGCGGCTGCCGGGCCTAGCCGACCACGTCGCCCAGGTCCTGGACGCCGTCGCAGCACTGGACCGCCTGGAGATGGCCACGCGCGTGCACGGCGACTACCACCTGGGCCAGACCCTGCACGACGACCAGGACCCGGGGCGCTGGTACGTCCTGGACTTCGAGGGCGAGCCGTTGCGTCCGTTGGCTAACCGACGTCGGCCTGACCAGCCGCTGCGGGACGTGGCCGGGATGCTGCGCTCCTTCGACTACGCCGCCGCCGTCGGCCAGGCTCGCGACCCGCGGTGGCTGGAGGCGGTGCGTGAGGCCTTTACTGCCGGCTACCGCCAGGTGCGCCCGGCGGGCACGGCCGCGGCCCGCCACCGGGCCGACGTGCTGCTGGCGGCCCTGGAGCTGGACAAGGCGCTGTACGAGGCCGTCTACGAGGCTCGTAACCGTCCGGACTGGCTGACGATCCCGCTAGCTGGGATCAGACAGATCATCGGTACAAAATCCCCCGCCAAGGACTCTGCCCGTGGGAGAGTGGAGGTATGAACGACGTCACGCCCTCCCACGCTGCTGACCTGCCGACCGGCCCCGACGCCGCCGGGGTGCAGCCTGTTCCCGTCGAGTCCTGGGTCCTGTCAGACGTGGCCTACGCCCGTTACCACAACCCTCACGGGGTGCTGGGCGCCCACGTGGGCGAGGACGGCGTCACGGTGCGCACCGTGCGCCACCTGGCCGACGCCGTCGCCGTGGTCACCCAGGACGGCACCTACCCGGCCCGTCACGAGCAGGAGGGCGTGTGGGTTGCCGTCCTGCCCGGGGACACGGTCCCGGACTACCGCCTCGACGTGACCTACGGCGAGGAGACCACACGGGTGGATGACCCCTACCGCTTCCTGCCGACGCTGGGTGAGATGGACACCTATCTCATCTCCGAGGGTCGTCACGAGGAGCTGTGGGAGGTGCTGGGCGCCCACGTCAAGCACTACAACGGTCCCATGGGCGAGGTGGAGGGAACCGCCTTCGCGGTGTGGGCCCCCAATGCCCGGGCCGTGCGCGTGGTCGGCGACTTCAACTACTGGGACGGCACGGCCAGCGCGATGCGCTCGCTCGGCTCCTCCGGCGTGTGGGAGCTGTTCATCCCGGGCGTGGGGGTAGGTGCCCGTTACAAGTACGAGCTGTGCTTCGCCGACGGCTCGTGGCACCAGAAGGCTGACCCGATGGCGCGAGCCACCGAGGTGCCTCCGGCCACCGCCTCGGTGGTCACGGACCTCTTCCACTCCTGGCAGGACCAGGAGTGGATGGACCAGCGCAGCCAGGCCGATCCCCACGCCGGCCCGATGAGCATCTACGAGGTGCACATCGGCTCCTGGCGCCAGGGGCTGGGATACCGGGGACTGGCGGACGAGCTTGTGCCCTATGTCAAGGAGGCCGGCTTCACCCACGTGGAGTTCATGCCGGTGGCTGAGCACCCCTTCGGTGGCTCCTGGGGCTACCAGGTGACCGGTTACTACGCTCCGACGGCGCGATTCGGCACCCCTGACGACTTCCGGTACCTCGTGGACCGGCTCCACCAAGCCGGCATCGGCGTCATCCTGGACTGGGTGCCCGCCCACTTCCCCAAGGACGAGTGGGCGCTGGCTCGCTTTGACGGCACGGCCCTGTACGAAGACCCGGACCCCCAGCGCGGGGAGCACCCGGACTGGGGCACCTACATCTTCAACTTCGGGCGCAACGAGGTGCGCAACTTCCTCGTGGCCAACGCGCTGTACTGGCTGCAGGAGTTCCACATTGACGGCCTACGCGTGGACGCGGTGGCCTCGATGCTCTACCTGGACTACTCCCGCAAGGAAGGCCAGTGGCACCCCAACCAGTTCGGTGGCCGGGAGAACCTGGAGGCCATCAGCTTCCTGCAGGAGGCCACCGCCACCGCCTACCGCAAGAACCCGGGGATCGTCATGATCGCCGAGGAGTCCACCGCATGGCCGGGCGTGACCGCACCCACCGAGTACGGGGGCCTGGGCTTCGGGCTGAAGTGGAACATGGGGTGGATGAATGACACCCTGCGCTACCTGGCGGAGGAGCCGATCAACCGGCGCTACCACCACGGAGAGCTGACCTTCTCCCTGGTCTACGCCTTCTCCGAGCAGTTCGTCCTGCCGCTCAGCCACGACGAGGTCGTCCATGGCAAGGGCTCGCTGCTGTCGAAGATGCCGGGTGATCCCTGGCAGGAGCTGGCCGGTCTGCGGGCCCTGTACGCCTACCAGTGGTCTCACCCGGGCAAGCAGCTGCTCTTCATGGGCCAGGAGTTCGGTCAGGGTGCGGAGTGGAACGCGGAGAACTCGCTGGACTGGTGGATCCTGGATGATCCGGGCCACCAGGGCCTGCTCCACCTGGTGCGTGATCTCAACGCCTTCTACCAGGACTCACCCGCACTGTGGGCGGATGACTTCTCCCACCGCGGCTTTGAGTGGATCGAGGCCGGGGACGGGGACCACAACGTCCTGTCCTACCTGCGCAAGGGGGTCGGCCCGGATGGCCGGGCGGACCTGGTGGTGGCGATCGTCAACTTCGCCGGCACCCCGCACGAGGGTTACCGCGTGGGGCTGCCCTTCGCCGGAGGCTGGGACGAGGTCATCAACACCGACGCCGTGGACTACGGCGGCTCAGGCGTGGGCAACCTCGGGCACGTCGAGGCTGAGGAGCTGCCGTGGAACGGCCGACCGGCCTCGGTGCGCCTGCGCGTTCCCCCGATGGGGGCGATCTTCCTGCGTCCTAGCAGGGACTAAGACCGATACTCGGGGCCGGGAGCACGTCTCCCGGCCCCGACCGGTCTGCCCCGACCCACCGCCCCCGCCAGGTCTTCTCGCTCCTCTCCCCCGTCCCCGCCCTCTTCCTGTTCTCTCCCCGTCCTCCCCCCCCACCCCCTCCTCTCCTCCGTCCACTCGGCCTCCTCCCCAGCTTCCATCCCTTCCCACCACCTGCACAGTCACGACTGACGCGAAAGATCGTGCCGAGATGACACAGCCCCCATAGCCATCAGCAGCATCAGGCAGCCAGGCCTCCCCCGGCGCCACTCCGTCTCAGGCGGCACCGTTTCCTCTGAGCTCACACAACGCCGCGACCGCACCGACCGCTCCTGGACCAGCAGGCGCTCCGGCCCGGCTCCAGCCGCTCAGCTCAGCCTCGTCAGCCCCCCGCTTTCACGCCGTCGGCCGCCACGGCCCCAGGCTCGACGGCGCAGGCGCCAGGTCCCGCAGGACCGTCCAGCTTCCCGGGGGCTCCGGGACAGGGAGGGATGCCAGGCCAGCCTGCGCAGTCAGGTGCCCCGTTCCAGCCCGGGCAGCCGGGTCAACCAGGGCAGCCGGGCCAACCCGGACAGCCCGCCGGACCCATGTACCCGGGCCAACCCGGTCAGGCTCGCCCGTCCTCCCGCCCGAGTTCGGGCACCATCGTCGCGATCGCGCTCGGCGCCCTCCTCCTCATCCTCCTCCTGGCTGGCGGAGGGCTGTGGTGGGCCATGTCCCAGCACACCGCCGAGGCCCTTGTCCGTGACTACGTCGAGGCGATCGCTGATGGCCGGGCAGATGATGCCACCGACATGATTCCCCTCATGGACTCTGGGGACGTAGACCTGACCTACCTGCGCGACAGCTACCTTCTCAACGCCGACTCCCGCATCACGATCGACCAGGTCTGGACCTCGCAGGCCCCCGACGGCGCGCAGGCCGTGGTCAGCGTCGGCTACAGCCTGGACGGGGCCTCCTACCGCTTCGACTTCGAGGTGGTGCGCACAGGCAAGACCCTGGGGATCCTCGATCACTGGGAGATCCGCACCCCCATGGTCAGCCAAATGAGTATTGCCACGGGAGGGATCGACTACTACGTCTTCAGTGGCGGCTCAAGCTACCTCGATACCAACAGCACGTTGACCTACTTTGTCTATCCGGCCCTCTACTCCCTCACGCTCAGCAACGCGGGCATCGAGGACACGATCCCTGTCCAGGCAGCAGCGCAGCCAGACGCCATCTCATCGACGCAGACCACGAGCTGGGGCTGGACTCCGGCTCCGGCGGATCCAGCTCGTCTGACGGCTCCAACGGCTCCACCAGCGGTGATTCGCTGACCTCCACGGACGCCGGATCCTCCCAGACCCTTGACGTCAGCAGGTATGAGTCCCAGGCGCTGGCGGCGGCGGTCGACTTCGTCAACACCTGTGGCTCAGTCAAGGACGCCGCGAACCTCACCGCCTCCTGCCCCACCGAGGTCCGTAGCACGAGCCTGTACTGGCTCAAGACCACGCAGACCCCCACCAAGATCGTCTCGACCTCGGGCTCCCGCTTCACCACGGACGAGGCGGTGATCGAGGTCCAGGAGATCGCGACAGACGCCAACCCCAACCCACCCAGGATCAACCTGCGTTTCACCGTCACCGGCACGATGACCATGGATTCCTCGGGCCAGCCCAGCTTCGCGCTGTCCTACTCCTACGCGAGCTAGCAGGTTGGTCAGGCCCCTCACCCACGCACCTGCACACTCGCCGTCAGGAGGAGCTGGCGCCGATGCCGTCCGGTGGAGTTTCGCCGTCGGCCAGGCTTTGTGCCCAGGCAGATTTCAGCCACAGCAGGTAGGCTGTACACGTTGCTGCAAGCAGTTTCAGCAACGTTCATCCGTCGTATGGACAAGGGATAGACAATGACGCAGAACCTGGCCTCCACCGTGCCCTCTCAGGTGCGGGCGGTTTCCGGGCACCCCGCTGGCGCCTCCACGGAGATGGAGGTCTGGCAGGGGCTGTCGGCCGCCGTCGTCGATGCCATCGCGGACAACTGGTACGCCACCGAGCAGCGCTACCGGGCCGGCCGCATGGAGCACTACTTCTCCGCCGAGTTCCTCATGGGACGCGCCCTGCTCAACAACCTGACCAACCTCGGGCTCGTTGACGAGGCCGCCAAGGCCGTGGACTCCTTCGGCCGCAACCTCAGCGACGTCCTGGAGCAGGAGCCTGATGCAGCACTGGGCAACGGAGGCCTGGGCCGCCTGGCTGCCTGCTTCCTTGACTCCTGCGCCACCCTGGACCTGCCGGTGGCCGGCTACGGCATCCTCTACCGCTACGGCCTGTTCAAGCAGCTCTTCTCTGACGGCTTCCAGACCGAGCACCCCGACGCCTGGATGGAGGAGGGCTACCCCTTCGTCATCCGTCGTGAGGAGGCTCAGCGCATCGTCCGTTACAACGACCTGACCGTGCGCGCCATCCCCTACGACATGCCGATCACCGGCTACGGCACGAAGAACGTGGGCACCCTGCGCCTGTGGAAGGCCGAGAGCATGGAGGAGTTCGACTACGACGCCTTCAACTCCCAGCGCTTTACCGACGCGATCGTCGAGCGCGAGCGGACCGCGGACATCTCCCGCGTCCTCTACCCCAATGACACCACCTACGAGGGCAAGCTCCTGCGCGTGCGCCAGCAGTACTTCTTCTGCTCCGCCTCCCTGCAGGAGATCGTCGAGAACTACGTGACCCACCACGGTGAGGACCTGCGCGGATTCTCCGACTACAACGCCATCCAGCTCAATGACACCCACCCGGTGCTCGCCATCCCCGAGCTCATGCGCATCCTCATGGACGAGCACGGCCTGGGCTGGGACGACGCCTGGGCCGAGGTCACCAAGACCTTCGCCTACACCAACCACACCGTGCTGGCCGAGGCCCTGGAGACCTGGGAGATCTCCATCTTCGAGCGCCTGTTCCCGCGCGTGCTGGAGATCATCTACGAGATCGACCGTCGCTTCCGCCTGGATCTGGCCGAGCGCGGCGTGGACGAGGGCACCATCGACTACATGTCCCCGGTCCACGGCGGCATGGTCCACATGGCCTGGATCGCCTGCTACGCCTCCTACTCCATCAACGGCGTGGCCGCGCTGCACACCGAGATCATCAAGCGTGACACCCTCAAGCAGTGGCACGCGATCTGGCCCGAGCGCTTCAACAACAAGACCAATGGCGTGACCCCGCGCCGCTGGCTGCGCCAGTGCAACCCGCGTCTGTCCGCCCTGCTGGACGAGGTCACCGGCTCGGACGAGTGGGTGCGGGACCTGTCCATCCTGGCTCAGTACACCGACGCCGCAGACGAGACCGTCCTGGACCGCTTGGCGCAGGTCAAGCACGCCAACAAGGTGGACTTCGCTGCCTGGGTGGCCGCTCGCGAGGGCGTGGAGATCGACCCTGACGCCGTCTTCGACGTCCAGATCAAGCGCCTGCACGAGTACAAGCGCCAGCTCCTCAACGCCCTGTACATCCTGGACCTGTACTTCCGGATGAAGGAGGACCCGACGCTGGAGGTGCCCAAGCGCGTCTTCATCTTCGGCGCCAAGGCCGCCCCCGGCTACATCCGGGCCAAGGCCATCATCAAGCTCATCAACGCCATCGCTGAGCTCGTCAACAACGACCCCGTGGTCTCCCAGACGATCAAGGTCGTCTTCATCCACAACTACAACGTCTCCCCGGCTGAGCACATCATCCCGGCCGCCGACGTCTCCGAGCAGATCTCGATGGCCGGTAAGGAGGCCTCGGGTACCTCGAACATGAAGTTCATGATGAACGGGGCGCTGACGCTGGGCACGCTGGACGGGGCGAACGTCGAGATCCTGGACGCCGTGGGTGAGGACAACGCCTACATCTTCGGCGCCACCGACGACGAGCTGCCCACCCTGCGCGCCAGCTACGACCCGGTAGCCACCTACCAGACGGTCCCCGGCCTCAAGCGCGTCCTGGACGCCCTGACCGACGGCACGCTCCACGACAACGGCTCGGGCTGGTTCGCCGACCTGCGCCGCAGCCTGCTCGAGCCCAGCCACGAGCCGGCCGACGTCTACTACGTGCTCGGCGACTTCGCGGCCTACCGCGAGGCCAAGGACCGTATGGCGGCCGACTACGCCGACCAGCGCGCCTGGCAGCGCAAGGCCTGGATCAACATCACCCGCTCGGGCCGCTTCTCCTCCGACCGCACGATCAGCGACTACGCCCGCGAGGTGTGGAAGCTGACCCCGGAGCCGATCGCCTGATCCACTGGCCGCGTCTAGATCGCCTCTAGACCGACCCTTCATGTGAGAGACCGGCACCTACAGAGCTTGTAGGTGCCGGTCTCTCACATGAAGGGTCGGTTCAGATCCCAGGTCAGACTAGAACTCAGGTGTCAGGCCAGAGCACAGGCCTCAGAACAGCAGCGTGGCCAGCTGGCGGCGCGCCCGGGCAACCTCAGGGGTCTGCTGCCCGATGACGTCGAAGAGCTGGAGCAGCCGCACACGCGCCGTCTCCCGCTCCTGCCCGCTGTGGGAACGCACGGCATCCAGGGCGCGCCCCAGGGCACCGTTGACGTCCCCCAGCGCCAGCGCGGCGTCGGCACCGGTCAGCTGCGCCTCGACGTCGGCCCCGTCGGCGTCAGCAGCAGCCAGCAGCGCGTTGGGGTCCTTGCCGTCCATCCGCGCGAGCATCCGGATCTGGTCACGCGCAACCTTGAGCTGATCGTCGCCGGGGTTCTGGGCGATGGCGTGGTCGTAAACCTCGATCGCGGCGTCAAAGTCACCCCGCTCAATCGCCTCGCGGGCCTCGCGCTCCACCTCGGTCTCCTCCGGCTCGGCCGGCTCAGCCTCGGGCGCACCGTCGACGGCGATGCGCCCGGTCACGCCGTTGGCCGCAGCCACCTGCAGGAGCTGGTCAAGCAACCCGCGCAGCTGGTCCTCGGGCATGGCGCCCTGGAACAACGGCATGGGCTGGCCAGCCAGCAGGGCGATCGCCGTGGGCACGGCCGTGGCCTGGAGGGCCTGCGCCACCTCAGGGGCGGCGTCGACGTCGACCCTCGCCAGCTCGAAGCGGCCGCCGTACTCGGTGGCCAGCTTCTCCAGCAGGCACGCCAACTCGGTGGAGGCCTGCGAGCGCGGGGTGTGGAGAACCACGACCACCGGCACCTGCGTGGAGACCTCAGCAACGTCACGCAGGTTCGTGGCGTCAATATCGACCACGAGCGGGGCCGGCAGAACCGGTCCCTCGCCGCCGGCAGCCCCGGCCTGCGGGCCGCCGGCGCCTGCAGCACCCGCCGCACCGCCCGGGCCTCCCGCCGCGCCGCCCCCAGCACCGGCGCCCTGGCGCGGTGCGAGGGAGGACAGGTCAACGGCTCCGAACATGCTCATCTGACGTTCTTCTTTCTTCCTGGTCCTGTGGCCACACGCTCATCCCGGTCAGGCACTGCCGCCGGGCGAGCATCCTTACTCAGACTCCTGGGGCGCGGCGGCGTCGTCGCGCGAGGCCGAGGCGAGCACGAGGTCCGCACCCAGCACCACCGCCGATCCCCCAGCCTCAGCCGAGGGGATCGAGAAGGCGATCATGACGTCGTAGGAGGCGGTCACGGTACCACGCACCTCAGTGTCACCGCCCAAAAGCTTGCCGACGTTCCCGCCGACGTTGAGCGTTGAGCCAGCCACGGTCTTGGTGTAGGTGGTGGCGAAGGACAGGGTCGTGGCCACCAGCGCCCCGCCCTCGGTGGTGCGCAGCCCCTTGAAACCGTCCTGGCCGGCGGTGGCGGTCACGGAGACCGTGCCCATGCCGGACAGGTCGACGCCGCGCTCGGAGGCCACGCGCTGGCGCAGGGAGTCGTCAGCAAAGCCCAGGGAGTTGTCCCCCTCCGGGTTGTTGAGGAGCTCGATATAGGCGGCCAGGGCCTCCTGCGGAGTCGCCACGAGCCCCGTGGAGTCGGCGTCGACCTGCTCCGAGCCCACCGAGGCGGTGGAGGTGGCCGGCACCTCGACGCCGGCGAACAGACGCGCCCAGGACCACAGCTCGAAGCTGTCACGGGCCGTGTCCTGAGACAGGACGAGCAGGTAGGGCGGCTCGGTGTCTGAGACGGGCTCAGTGATGGTCAGGGCCGCCCGCGGGAAGCCAGCGGTCAGCCCCACCGCGCCGGCCTGGCTGGTGGTGGAGAAGGCGTGGATGAGGGAGTCGTCCCCCGCGGCCTGGGCGACGGCGTACTCGGCCGCGCGGACACGGGCGGCCGGTCCGGTGAGATAGCCGGCCAGGGCCTCGCGGTTCTTGGCGGAGTCCGCCGAGGACAGCCCCTGATCAATGCGCTCCAGGATCGCCGTGAGGCGATCGGCGTCCAGGACCGGGCGCGGGGTGGCACTCGTGGTGACCGACGGCGTCACAGGCACGTCCTGCGAGCAGGCGGCAAGCGTGGCGGCAGCGGCGGTGGCCGCGGCGCCGAGAAGGAAGTGGCGGCGGGTAGTCATCAGGCGTTCTCCTCACCCTCTGCGGCCGGGTCCACAGGGTCGATAACGGCGGTGTCCTGGCCGGCGCCCTCGTGCGCGGCGGACTGCGGCGCCTCGGCGTCGTCGGCTTCCTCAGCCTCCTCACCCTCCGGCGTGGCCTCAGGCTCAGCAGACTCGCCCGCCTCGGTGTCCTGGAGGGACTCAGCCGGGGCCTCGTCAGCCAGGCTCAGTGCCTCGGTAGTCTCCAGCTCGCGGCCGGCGCGCAGGGCGCGCACCGTCTCCTCGTCCAGGCTCGGGACGACGGCGGAGCCTCGCGGCGCGCCGGCGGCCTCCAGGGCCTCCTCGTCCGTCACGGGCTCGGCAGGCAGCTCAGTCTCCGTCCTCGCCTCCAAGCCGGCCTCCAGGCCGGGCTCCTGGGCGTCAGCCGACTGCGAGGAGCCCGCAGTCTCGTCAGCCTGGGGGACGGCCGGGGCGGCCACGCCGTCGACGTAGACGATGCCGGTGCGCGGGTCGATCCACTCCTCGCCGGCGGCCTCAGCGCGCTCCTTGTCCCGCACCTCGCGGCGGGTGAGCGGGCGGTTGGGGTCGTTGACGGCCGGGATGCCCATGGTGGCGGTCGAGTCTGCCGTGGCCAGGCGGGCGGCGCGCTCGGCGGCGCGCTGACGGCGCTGCTCGTCGGCGTGACGCATCTGGATGTCCAGCAGCAGGCCGAAGACGCCCAGCAGGATGAGGATGCCGCCGATGACCAGGCCCGGGATCAGCCAGGGCGTGGACACCGAGCGGGACCAGGTCAGGGTGAGCGTCGGCGCGGCGGCGCTGCCGTCCGTGGCGGCCAGGACCACGAGGTCGGAGTCCGTGGCGTCCAGGTCCATGGTCGCGGTGTCCGCCTCGGTGACCGAGGTCTGCCACACATCCGCGCTCGCCGGGTCAGCGCCCGAGCTGGTCAGCGCCGTGCAGCCCGCAGAAGCGGTGGCGGCCTCCCTCGGCGCGGCAGAGGCAGCCTCGCTGGCCTCCTCGGTGGCGGTTGAGGAAGCCGCGTCCGTGGCGCTGGCGCTCGCCGTCGCCGTCGGGTCTGCCTCGCAGCGCTCGGTGACCTCGGTGGTGGCCAGGGTCTTCCAGTCCTTCAGACCGGTCACTGAGAGGTACGGGTCGTCAGCGAGCCAGGCGTGGGCGTCAGCAGAGTAGCCCACGGCCAGGGTGACGTCCTGGCCCTGCGAGGTCGCGGTGACGGTGACGTCAGAGTTGACCAGTCCCAGGACGCCGGGCTCGACCAGGACGTAGGGCTGGTCGGTGGTGGCTGGCAGGGTCGCCTCGGCGGTCGAGCTCGGACGCCACACGGTGGCGGAGCACACGGCCAGGGCGATGACGACCAGTCCTGCGGCAGCGGCGATCGCACTCACGATACGTCGGTTCACGACGCGGTCTCCTTGCTTTAACGGACAGGGGCCCGACGCACCCGCCGCGAGGGCGGCTGGGGCGAGGCTGGGTGGCCGCACAGGAGGCGTGCTCCCGGGTCCACCTGGGCACTTCGGACAATCCAGAATCCCATGCGAGCGACCTTGGCGCAGCAATGACGGGCAAGATCACAGGATCCTGCGCCCTGAGCGGAACGACTCACAGTCCCGCTCCGGCCCGTCCTTCATCTCCAGGCCGCTCGTCCCGACGGCGTCGGCCGGCTCCGGCAGAGCGCCGCCGGCAAGCCCGGCCACGCCAGTTGGCACCGAAACAGCACAACGACGCCCGTCCCCGATACCCTGTCCTCGCAGACGGCGCGCGGCCGTCAGGAGAGAGGACACAGACGTGACTGACGGGACCGAGGCCTTCACGATCACGATGCGCGGTTACGACCGCGCCCAGGTTGACCAGCGGATCGAGACCCTGCGGCGTCAGCTCGCTGACGCCCGCCGCGAGGTCGAGAGCCTGGACCAGCGCACGATGACGTTGGCCGGCGAGCTTGCCGATGCCCAGCGCCGCCTGCGCGAGACGGACACCCCCTCCTACGCGGGCCTCGGGTCGCGGATCGAGCAGCTGCTGCGCAGTGCCGAGGAGCAGTCGGCCACGGTCCTGTCCAAGGCCAACGCCGAGGCCGAGACCCTCCTGGCCCGCACGCGCACCAACGCCAAGCGCGTGAGCGAGCAGGCTTCCACCGAGTCCGCCACGCTCCTGTCCGACGCCCGCCGCGACGCTGCCGAGCTGCGCTCTCAGGCCGAGGCGGAGTCCTCCACGACGCTGGCCAACGCCACGGCCCGGGCCGAGGAGATGGTCGCCTCCGCCCAGCGCAAGGCTGACCAGGTCACCGCCAAGGCGCAGGCTGAGGCCACCACCGTGCGTGACAGCGCCGAGCGTGAGGCCCAGCTCGTCGTCGCCCAGGCGAAGAAGGAGGCCACCGAGCTGCAGATCTCCGCCGAGCGCGAGGCCGCTGAGACCCGCCGCGCCGCCACGGCTGAGGCCGATGAGCTGCGTGCCACGAGCACCGAGGAGGCCGAGAAGCTTCGCTCTACCACGGCGGCTGAGGCCTCCACGCTGCTGGACAAGGCTCGCGCGGAGGCTGAGACCCTGCGCCGCGAGGCCAAGGAGGAGACCACGACGCTGCGCCGCGAGGCCACTGCCGAGGCCGAGGCCGCGCGTGCGGAGGCCACCGAGCTGCGCCAGCAGACCAGCCTGGAGATCGCGGCCCAGCACGAGGCCGCTGCCCAGGAGGACTCCGACGCGCACAAGGCTGCGGCCGAGCGCATCCGCGTCATGAACGAGCAGGCTCAGCAGCAGGCTGAGGAGGCTGAGGCTCGCCTCCAGGAGGCGATTGAGCGCGCCGAGGCCGTGCGTGTGCGGACCGACGCTGAGGCCCGCGACCGCCAGGCCGAGGCTGAGCGCCAGTCAGAGCAGATCCTGCAGGCCGCTCGTGCGCAGGCGGCTCAGATGCTGGAGTCCGCACGCGCCGACGGCGAGGCGCGCCTGTCTGCCGCCGAACGTCAGGTCGAGGAGCTCGAGCGCCAGCGCGACTCGGTGGCCAGCTACCTGGAGGAGATGCGCGGGGTCCTGGGCAACGCGGTGCCGCAGGTGCCGGTCTTCTCCGACGTCATCAACCAGGCCCTGCACCCTGCCGAGTCGGCCTCTGCCGCCTCCGCAGCCTCGGCCGGGGAGGCGAGCACACCGGTACCCGCCCCCACGGAGGCGGACCTGGCTGCCGCTCCGGGCGAGGGCGAGCAGACCACCGAGCCGGTGTCCGTTGAGAGCCTGCGCACCGAGCAGGCCGAGGAGCCTGCTTCGAAGGAGGCGACCTCGCAGGACGCGACCGAGGCCTGAGCCAACCGAGGTCTGAGGCCCTCAGGCCGTCCAGACGCGCCGAAGCAGTTCAGCGGCCTCTTCCTGGCTGACTCCCAGAGCACGCATCTGGGTCACGAAGGCGGAGGCCGCTTGCTGCGCCTGGGAGCCCGACTGGTCGCGGACAAAGGTACCCAGGCGTCCGCGTCCCTCGATCACGCCCTCGGCCTCCAGGGTCCGGTAGGCCTTGGCCACCGTGTTGACGGCTAGCCCCAGCTGGTTGGCCAGGGCGCGCGTGGACGGCAGGCGGGTGCCGGCTGCCAGGCTCCCCTCCTCCACCTGACGGCGTAGATCGTGGCAGATCTGGGCGAAAACCGGCTCGGCGGAGGCCGGGTCGACGGCGAGGGCAAGGTCCGGGGAGGTCGTCATGGCACCAGTGTGCGCCACGCCGGACGCCGTCGTGCGCTGGCCGAGGCCGAGACCGCGCCGTCACCCTCTACGCTGAGGCCATGACCGCTGACTCCCCCACGCCCCAGAGCCCTGACGACTCCAGCGAGGACTGGGCCGCACGCCGTCGTGAGGCTGCAGCAGAGCGTGCCCGGCTGCTCCAGGCCCGCCAGGCGGCTGAGCATGAGCGCGCCGGGCGCATCATCGCCCTTTTTCTGCAGGTCGCCCGCGCGGAGGGGCTCGCGCCGCAGCCGCTGCGCGTGCAGGGTTATGGCGGTGGCAGCGCGCGCACCGAGCTCAGTGGCTGGTACCTGCGTGCTGACCAGACGGTCGGCATCGATACCGATGGGCGCTTCTACGTGCTGTCGATGCGCCTGTCACTGCGCGAGAAGCTCATGGGTGCCAAGCCGGTGGCTGAACCTGCCCCGATGACGATCGGCGAGGGCGGCCGCGACGGGGACATCGTGCCGCTGCGTTTCGCCTTGGATCGGCTGCTGCCGGGCTGGGAGGAGCGCTCCCCCGAGCCCCTGCCCTGACCGCCCCGAAGCCCGCCGCCAACACACCGCCACCCCGCCCAACGCCGATTGCGGCGTGCCTTCACCCACGAGTACGTGCTTCCCCGATTCAGACGTGCCCAGGACGACCGCCCACGCACGCCACAATCACCAACCCGTACACCAATCCCCCAAAGCACGCCGCATTCACCAGCACCCAAGCCCCACAGGCACGCCGCAAACCCTCAACGCACGCCACAATCACCCAGGCGCGCACCACTCACCACAACCCCACCGGCCGAAGCCCACCGCCAACGCCTGGGCCGAGCAGCGCTCACCACAGATGGCGTTCCCAGCAGGAGGTGTGCCAGTGCCGGCGCTCTTCCAGCCCACGGTCGGCCCCAAAGAGTGACTCGTTGGACCAGGCCACCACATGCGGCGTCCCCACGATGATGGTGCGATTGCAGGCAGGGCAGGTGTACGGCTTGGAACCGCCCGAGACGTGACGAACGGTGAAGTCAGCTCCCCCAGGACCGGTCTGGGTACGTGGCATCGAGGACAAACGCTCCATCCGCAGCGGGATATGCCCTCCGCTGTAGGGACGCTTAGAGCTTCGCCTGGCCATGAGACCGACTCTAGCCCGCTGCTCAGCGCCGCTGCACCTGCCCCACCCCGTCGCTTCAGGCCCTGGACCGTCGATCACACGGCGCGCAGCATGGGAATCGACTGTTCAGGGCCTGAACCGACGCGAGGGCTCTCCCACCGCACGATCCCCGCAACGCACGCCCGACCGCACCCAGCCCCATCCAACTCCTCCAGCCCAGTTCCCCCAGCCCAACTCCCCCAACGCAACCTCCCCCCCCCGAAAACACAGGTCCCGGCAGCCGCGTACAGCAGCTGCCGGGACCTGTTGCCAGCCCAGGGGCGCTCAGCTCAGCACCCCGGGCTCACACGTGCTCACAGCACATGGAGTGGGACTCAGATGAGGCCCATCTCCTGCACGGCGTGCTTCTCCTCCAGGAGCTCAGCAGCCGAAGCGTCGATCTTGGCGCGGGAGAAGTCGTCAATCTCCAGGCCCTGGACGATCTTCCACTCGCCGTTCTCGCTGACGGCCGGGAAGGAGGAGATGATGCCCTCGGGCACACCATAGGAGCCGTCGGACATGACCGAGGCGGAGGTCCAGGAGTAGTCCTTGACGCCCAGGCACCAGTCACGGACGTGGTCGATCGCGGCCGAGGCAGCCGAGGCAGCCGAGGAGGCGCCGCGAGCGGCGATGATGGCCGCACCACGCTTGGCGACGGTGGGGATGAAGTCCTCCTCGACCCAGGCGCGGTCCGCGAGCAGCTCGGTAACGGGCTGGCCCTTGACGGTGGCGTGGGTCAGGTCCGGGTACTGCGTGGAGGAGTGGTTACCCCAGATGGTGACCTTGTCCAGGTCCGAGACGTGGGCACCGGTCTTGGCGGCCAGCTGGGCCAGGGCGCGGTTGTGGTCCAGGCGGGTCATGGCGGTGAAGCGCGAGGCCGGCACGTCCGGGGCGTGGGAGGCAGCGATGAGGGCGTTGGTGTTGGCCGGGTTGCCCACGACCAGGACCTTGATGTCCTCAGCGGCGCCGGCGTTGATGGCCTCACCCTGGGGGCCGAAGATGCCGCCGTTGGCCGACAGCAGGTCCGAGCGCTCCATGCCGGCCTTACGCGGCATCGAACCAACGAGGAAGGCGATGTTGGCGCCCTCGAAGGCCTTCTTCGGGTCGTCGAAGATGTCGACAGAGCCGAGCGTGGGGAAGGCGGAGTCGAACAGCTCCATGGCCGTGCCCTCGGCGGCCTTGACTGCCTGCGGGATCTCAAGCAGGCGCAGGTTGACGCGCTGGTCCGGGCCGAGCAGGGCGCCGGAGGCGATGCGGAACAGCAGCGCGTAACCGATGTTGCCGGCGGCACCGGTGACGGTGACGTTGACGGGGGCGTTAGCCATGAAGGACTCCTTCTAGGACTGGTTGGACTGACCAGGCCGTGCGCGCACGACCCAGTCACGCGGGCCGCGCGGGGCGCTGCCCATGGAAAAGCCTACGGCCCCGGGGCCGAGCGCGTCAGGGACGATGGGCGGTTCAGCGTTCGCCCGCGGCGTCATCCACGTCACACAGGACGCGCTGAGCTGACGTCTCCAGTATGTCCTCGCCCATGACATGCGCGATCTGAGCCCACAGTATCGATCCTGCACCTCGCCAACGCGAGCTCACGCCCCCGCCCGGGCGCTCCCAGCATCCCAACGAGTTTTTCAAACAACTCGCCAACAACTCCCCACCCGTCTAGCCCGACGGCGAAGCCAACCTTTCCCCGCTATCTCACCAAATCAGCCAGTTCTCCGTAGGTGTTCCACAGTTGTTTGCAGCCCTCGCCCCAACCTCGGTGTCCTAACCTCCGAGCCCCAGGCCCTCTGGCCACCCCAGACGCACTGTCGCCGCCGACGCTCAGGTCACCCTGCGCGTCGACGGCGACAGTATCGAGAAAGACAGCCTCAACCGAGGCCAAGCCAGCCCTAGCTGACCTACTTGTCGGCCTGGCCGTTAGCCTGCGCGGAGGCCGCCAGCGCCTCGGGGCTGACCACGCCCTCCACCGCTACACGGTTGAGGTAGGCAACCCCGTCGAAGGACAGCTCCCGGGTGTTCTCCGGGTCGCCCTCGGCACCGATCTGACCGCCCGCCATCTTGTCGATGACGATCGCGATCGCCCCGTCACCAGTGACGTTGGTCGCCGTACCGAAGGAGTCCAGCGCGATGTAGGTGGCGATCATGAGCGCCACCTGCGCGTCATCAAAGCCGAGCATCGAGGACAGCAGTCCGGTGGCCGCCATGATGGCACCACCGGGCACACCTGGCGCGGCCACCATGGTGATGCCGAGCATGAAGATGAAGCCGGCCCACTGCGTCACGGAGACGTCGATCCCCTGGGTCAGGCAGATGGCGAAGGCAAAGGCGAAGATCTTCGAGGTGGACCCGGCCAGGTGGATCGTGGCGCACAGCGGCACGGTGAAGGAGGCCACCGCGTCAGACACGCCGTTCTTCCTGGTCTGGGCAAGCGTGACCGGAATGGTCGCCGCCGAGGACGAGGTCCCCAGAGCCGTGAGGTAGGCCGGCAGCATGGTGACCAGTGCCTTGACCGGGTTCTTGCGCCCGATCGCCCCAGCCACGCCGTACTGCACGCTGAGGATGACGACCTCCAGCACGAGCACCACAACCACCACGCGCAGCAAGGTGCGCATGATCGCCCAGGCCTCACCGGTGTAGGTGAGGTTCAAGAAGATGCCGAAGATGTGCAGCGGCAGCAGCGGGATGATGATCTTCTCGATGAGCGTGGTGATGATGGCACGGAACTCGATGAAGCCCTTGCGCAGCACACCGCGCGGCACCATGGACATCCCGATGCCGATCACGAAGCTGAGCAGCAGCGCCGTCATGACACCCACGGCCGCAGGCATCTCCACGGTGAAGTAAGTGGTCAGCGCGCTTCCCGGCTCCTCAACGTCGTCCAGGGAGTGCCCTCCCAGCAGGGAGGGGAAGACCGTGGCGCACATGAGGTAGGTGAGGAAGCCGGAGAAGAGGGTAGACCCGTAGGCGATCGCCGTGGTGATCCCGAGCCACTTGCCCGCCCCGCGCCCAAGGTCCGCGATAGCGGGAGTAACCAGGCCGATGATGATCAGCGGGATAGCGAAGTTGAGGAACTGGCTGAACAGGGCGGAGAAGGTCGCGAAGACGCGGCCGATCGCCTCGGGAACCAGAGGGTTACCGCCCACCTTGATCGAGCCCAGGACCAGGGCCAGGATGATGGCGACGATGACCCACACGAGGATCCCGCCCTTGGCAAGGAAACGTCGCAAGGCGGAGGGAGACGTGGATGCTACGGGAGTCTGCGTGCTCGACATGGAGCGCCTTCCGGTCACGGGGATGGGAACGGGCGGCAAACAAGCGCCCTGTGGGGCAGCATCGCATACCGGCTGCTCATCACGACGAGGAGTTTCGCGTGGTGAGCAGCAGTCTATGAGGTCGTGCGCCGCCTCACACGGTGAACAGCAGCTGGCACTCAGGAGGCGCTCAGACGATGGCGGGAAGGGTGGCGTACCAGCTCAGCGCCAGGACCGCTAGTCCCAGCAGGACGCCGAAGGCGACGTCGAAGCCACGCGAGCGGGCGGCGATCCATGTGCCATCGGGCCGCATGATGCGCACGATGGCGAGGACGATCACCTCCAGCCCCAGCCAGATGACGGCGATGCGGTTATAGCCGAGCATGGCGATGAGGGGCACGAGCAGGGTGGCCAGGGCCGTGGCGACCACGGCGAGCGTGGAGTAGGGCTCGTGGTGGCGCTCAGCCCAGCCGGGTCGCTTGTGGCGCAGGCAGGTCTTCTTGCCTGCCCGCTCACGCCCCTGGCCGTCACTCACGCAGGCCATGGTAACGATCCGGCCTGCGTGCGCGGCGACCGGCGGCGGCGCGCCGGGCAGTTTCCCGTGCCCGACGGCGCCGCCCCGGGCCCCGGATCAGTGGGCGAAGTGCCGGTTGCCGGTGAGGTACATAGTCACGCCCGCGGCCTTGGCCGCGGCGATGACCTCCTCGTCGCGGATAGACCCGCCGGGCTGGACCACGGCCTTGACGCCGGCGTCGATGAGCACCTGGAGGCCGTCAGCGAAGGGGAAGAAGGCGTCGGAGGCGGCCACGGCACCGCGGGCGCGCTCGGGCGCCTCGGCGTCCAGGATCTCGGAGGCGTCCGCCCCGCCGACGGCGCCCTTCTCCTGCTTGTCCGCGGCGGCGTCCCCGGTCTCACGCAGGCCCAGGGTGTTGGCGCGCTCGACGGCGAGCTTGCAGGAGTCCACGCGGTTGACCTGTCCCATGCCGACTCCCACAGTGGCCCCGCCCTTGGCGAGCAGGATGGCGTTGGAGCGCACGGAGCGGATGGTCTCCCAGGCGAAGCGCAGGTCTGCCAGGGTCTCCTCGTCCGCGGCCTCGCCGGCCACGAGCTCCCAGCTGGCGGGGTCGGTGTCCCCGGCCTGGTAGGTGTCCCGCTCCTGGATGACGGCGCCGCCGGAGACCTGCTTGATCTCGTAGCCCTCGCGCGTGGGAGGCTCGACGACGAGCAGGCGCAGGTTCTTCTTGGTGGACAGGATCTCGACGGCCTCGTCCTCGAAGGCGGGGGCGGCGACGACCTCGGTGAAGATGGGCTTGACCTGGCGTGCCATCTCGGCGGTGACGGTGGCGTTGGTGGCGATGACGCCGCCATAGGCGGAGACGGGGTCGCAGGCGTGGGCCAGGCGGTGGGCCTCGGCCACGTCCCCGGAGGCGGAGACAGCGATGCCGCAGGGGTTGGCGTGCTTGATGACGGCGACGGTGACGGCGTCACCGTGGTCGTAGGCGGCGCGCACGGCGGCGTCGGTGTCCGTGTAGTTGTTGTAGCTCATGGCCTTGCCGTGGAGCTGGCGGGCACCGGCCACTCCCCCGCGCTCGCCGACGGTGCGGTAGACGGCGGCGGCCTGGTGGGGGTTCTCGCCGTAGCGCAGGGTGTCCAGGCGCTCGTAGCCCACGCCCACGTAGCGGGCGGGTGCGGCCGGCGTGGTGGCGTCGCCGGGCTCCTCGGTCTGCTGGGCGAACCAGGTAGCCACCGCCGCGTCGTAGGCGGCGGTGTGGGCGTAGGCGGCGGCGGCCAGGCGCCGGCGCTGGGCGAGCGTGAAGCCGCCGGCGGCGACGGCCTGGGCGGCCTCGGCGTACTCGGCGGGGTCGGTGAGCACAGCGACGCCCGGGTGGTTCTTGGCGGCGGCGCGGATCATGGAGGGCCCGCCGATGTCGATCTGCTCGACGCAGGCGTCGAAGGGAGCGCCGGAGGCGACGGTGTCCGTGAAGGGGTAGAGGTTGACGACGACGAGGTCGATGGGGGTGACCTCCAGGTCGCTCAGCTGAGCCATGTGCTCGGGCTTGCGGCGGTCGGCGAGGATGCCGGCGTGAACGCGGGGGTGGAGGGTCTTGACGCGGCCCTCCAGGCACTCCGGGAAGCCGGTGACCTGCTCGACGGGCGTGACGGGCAGGCCGGCTCCGGCGATGGTGGCGGCGGTGGAGCCGGTGGAGACGATCTCGACGCCGGCCTCCACGAGGGCGCTGGCGAGCTCGGTCAGGCCCGTCTTGTCGTAGACGGAGATGAGGGCCCGGTGTACGGGGACCTGCTCGGGGTTGATCAGTCCCTCGGTGGGGACGGGCTTGGTGGGCACAGCCTGGGCTGTGGGGACGGACGACGGCGTAGCCATGCGCTCTCCTGGTGCGATCGGTCGGTAGGGCGCCCAGGCGGGCGACGCCCCTTCGGTGGATCGTGGTCGCTCCCCGGTGGTACCCCACCCTCGCCAGTTGCGACCGGGTGGAGTCTATCGCGCACTCTCCCCGCGGGCTGTGGCAGGAGGGCCGACGGCGGTGGGTAGCCGGCAAACGCCGGTGGGGCCGGCGGAGAGAGGATCTCTCCGCCGGCCCCACCGGGTCAGTGTCGGTCTAGTACCGCTCGCGATCAGGCCTCGTCACGACGACGCCGGGCCAGCAGCCCCGCACCCGCAGCCACACCCGCAGCCGACAGAGCCAGCAGCGGCAGCACCGCAGCACCGGTCTTGGACAGCGACTTGCCACCCTTACCAGGCTTGGTGGTCTTGCCGGGCTTGCCAGGCTTGTCCGTACCAGGAGTGCTCGGCTCGTCAGTCGGACCACCCGTCGGCTCAGTGACCTTCTGGTACACGTACGTGACCGTCTGATCGGCCTTGGCGAAGGTGCCGCTCTCCGGAGCGGAGCCCTTCTGCAGCTCCTTGAACTCGTAGCCGTCAATCGACTTCTTCTCAGCCGTGTAGGCCGCGCCCACGGCGCCCGTGAGCGTCTCGGGGCCGGCGATCTCGTTCCCCTGCTCGTCCATATACTTCACGGTGACGGTGCCGGAGGCGATCTTCATCGAGAGCTGGATCGTGTCGTCATCGGTCGCAAGAGCGTCCTTGCCGTCGGCGAGCTGCTTCGCCGTCCAGTCGAAGACGAAGACCTCGCGCCTGCCGGAGGCCGACGTCGCCACCGCGCCGAACTCGCCGGTCACGGTGCCCGTCGAGGTGAGGACGGTGCCCGCGGCCAGGTCGCTCGCGATCTTGATGCCGGGGACGGTCACCTTGAGCTCGGTGCCCCCGTTCACGCCCGAGGCGTCGACCGCCGCCTTGAGCTTGGCGTAGGTGTCGAGCGAGGCGGCGTCCTTGAGCCCGAAGGTGATCGTGACCTTCTGACCCTCAACCTTCACGCCGGTGATCTCGAAGGTGTCACCCAGGCCCTCCGCGGCCTTGGCCACGTCCTCCTTGGTGAGGTCCGCCGGGAGCGTCATGCCCTCCGGCACCGTCATCGTCGCGGTGAAGCCGAAGTTCTTCACGTCCACCGCGATGGTGCCGCCGTCGGGGTTGCCGAAGCGACCCTCGATGGCGGCCATCTGCTGCTTGATCGTGTCGATCTTCACCAGGCCCGTGAGGTTGATGCTCGAGCCCACCGCCACCTCGGGCGTGGCCTCGTGCGTCGTGTCGGAGCCGGTGAGCATGTCGCCCGGGAGCTCCTGCGCGATCGACTGCGGGATCACGGCCGTGAAGCGGATGGAGGCGTCCCCACCGGCCACGGCGTCCTTACCCTCAGCCCACTGCTCGCCCGTCCACGCGAAGGAGAAGGCCTTCGCGGTGCCTGCGGCGGAGGTGGCGATCGCCTTGAACCGGCCGTCCACCGTGCCGCGGACCACGAGCTGCTGCCCAGCCTGGACATCGTCGTTCACGGTCACGCCGGGAACGGTGACCCTGAGCCAGGCGCCGCCGCTCACGCCCGCGGCATCGACCGCGGCCTTGAGCTTGGCGTAGGTGTCGAGCGAGGCGGCGTTCTTGAGGCCGAAGGTGATCGTGACCTTCTGGCCCTCGGCCTTCGCCTCGGTGATCTCGAAGGTCTCCGCGAGGCCCTCGGGAACCACCGTGCCCGCGGAGACGTTCTCGGGCAGCGTCATGCCGTCCGGGACCGTAAGCGTGGCGGTGAAACCGAAGTCCTTAACGTCGATCGCGATCGTCGAGCCGTCGGGGTTACCGAACTGGCCCTCGATGCCCACCATCTGCTGCTTGATGCCGTCGATCTTGACCGCGCCCGTGAGGTCGAGCGTGCGGCCCGGGTAGACGGCATAGACCGCCTCATGCTCGGTGTCACCGCCGGAGAGGATATCGCCGGGGAGCGTGAGCTGCTGCGGGGCGGGCGGGGTCTGAACGGTGAACGTGATGCGCGCGTCGTCGCCGGGCGTGGCGGCGTCCTTGCCCTTGGCCCACTGCGTGCCGTTCCAACGGAACGAGAACGTCTTGGTAGTGCCGGTGGCAGAGGTGGCGTTCGCCTTGAAGAAGCCAGCGACGGTGCCCACGGTGGTGAGCTTCGTGTTGTCAGCCACGGTGTCGGCGATCTTCACGCCGGGGACCGTGATCTTGAGCCAGGAGTTCTCGCCCTCGGTGACGCCGGACGCCTGCACGGCGGCCTTGAGCTTGGCGTAGGTGTCAAGCGAGGCAGCGTCCTTCAGGCCGAAGGTGATCGTGACCTTCTGGCCCTCGGCCTTCACGTCGGTGACCTCGAAGGTGTTCTTCAGGGTGTCCTCGCCCGTGACCGGATCCGTGGTGGTCACCTTGGCCTTGTCGAGGCCCTCGGGCAGGGACATGCCCTCGGGCAGGGTCATCGTGGCGGTAAAGCCGAAGCCCTTGATGTCCACGGCGATGGTGCTGCCGTCCGGGTTGCCGAACTGGTTCTCGATGCCCCCCATCTGGCCCTTGATGCCGGTGATGTTCACCGCGCCGGTGAGGTCGATGCTCGTGCCGGCGAAGGCCGGGTATGCCTCCTCGTGCTCGGTGTTGGCGCCGGAGAGGATGTCCGACGGAAGGTCGAGATCCAACGGGCTCGGCGTGGCGAGGGTGAGCTGGATAGTGCTGAGATCGGCGGCCAGCTTGTCCTTACCGTCCTCGATCTGCGCGCCCGTCCAGATGAAGGAGAAGTCCTTCTCGGTGCCGGCGGCCGAGGTGGCCACAGCGTCGAAGGTACCGGTGACCGTGCCGACCGTGGTCAGCGTGGCGCCGTCCGCGACGTCCTCGTTCACGGTGATGCCCGGGACGGTGAGCTTCATGGTGTCGGCGAGCAGGTTCACGGCATCGTGCAGCTGCTTGTAGTTGGTGATGCCGTCCTTGAGCGCGAAGGTCACGGTGACGCTCTTGCCGTCGGTGGCGGGCGTCACCTCGCTCACGCTGAAGGTGTCCGCGAACCCGGTGGGGACCACCGTGGCTGCGGAAAGGTTCGCGGGGAGCGTCAGCCCCTCGGGCACCGTGAAGGTGGCCGTGAACGCAGAGGAGAGATCGCTGAGCCTGATCGAGGAGAGGTCCGACGGGTTGCCGAACTGGGCCTCGATCGCGGCCATCTGCGTCTTCACCGTCTTGGCGTCGATCGTGCCGGTGAGGTTGATCTTGTCACCCTGCTGAACACCAGCAGCCTCACCATTCGTCGTGTTGGTACCGACCTGCTTCTGCTGCTCCTCGGTGGCGTTCGCCGGCTGCACGTACACGAGCATGTCGGCGGGCAGCGAGGCCTCAAACGGCTTCTTCACGAGGATGGTCTGCTGGATGGTGGTGTCGTCCTTGGCACGGAAGTCCCTGCCGGCAGCGATCTGCGTACCGTTCCAGCTGATGTTGAAGCGGACCGCGTCGTCGGCGGTGGTGTTCGCAACCGAGGTGAACGTGCCCGTGACAACACCGGTGACGGTGAGCTCGTCGCCGTTCTTCACGGCGTTACCGTCCAGGCTGAACCCAGGGATCTCGAGCGTGATCTGATCAGTGATGGGGCTCGTGCCCGCCATGCGGAACGCGGTCTGCGTGCCCGTGGCTCCCACGGCGGCCTTGAGCTCCTCATAGCTCGTGTAGGCCTTCTTGAGCCCGAAGTTCACCGTGACCTCCTGGCCATCCACGGATGCGGACTTAACCTCGAAGAGGTCGCCGAGGCCGGTGGCCGTGACCTGGTCTGCCGCGAGGCCCTTCGGCGCGACGACGCCGTCGGGCAGCGTCAGTGTGGCGGTGAAGGTGGACGCAGTGCCCGTGAGATTGATGTCGGCGGGCTTGGCCTTCGGGAAGCGACCCTCGATGGCCGTCATCTGCTGCTTGATGGTGGAGACATCCACCGCGCCGGTCAGGCTGAAGGAGTCCTTGCCGTCAGCGAGTACCTTGAGGGCAGATTTGCTGTCCTTCTGACCAGGCTTGGACTCTCCCCACAGGTCGGCGGGGAGCTTGGTCTCGAGGTCCATCGCAGGGGTGCTCGTGTCGGGCGTCCAGGCGAGGTAGTAGGTGGTATCGGCCGTGAAGGCTGGGTCGGCGCCGGGCGTCGTCCAAATGAAGACCTTCGTGTCATCAAACCGAAGCTTAGAGCCTTCCCCATCAGACGCCGTGCTCCACTGCGTGGAGCTCCCCAGCTTCGAGCCAGCCTTCGTCGCCGCGGCGGCCGTCGGCGTGATCTGGCCGCGCGCGAAGCTGCCGAGCACTTCGGAAAGCTTCTGGTTGTAGGTCGCGCCCTTCGTGATCACCGCGACCTCGCCGCCGAGCACGGGATCGGTCTCAATGGTGAAGATATCGGGGTTCTTCTTGAACACGCTGTCGGCACCGAAGGTGCCGCCGTTGGCGGAGAAGGCCACGCGGTAGGTGTCGGTGTCGAACTGGGCGTACACGTCGATCTGGGTGATGTCGCCCGTGAAAGCAAGCGTGGAGCCCGCGGCGATCTCATCGCTTGAGGCACCGGAGGCCGCCGTCCACTTCGTGAAGGTCTTGCCGGCGATCGCAAACTCCGAGTTGGCCTTGACCACCTCGTCATAGGAGAGCGCAGTGGCCGAGTCCTCGGACGCAGCGATGTTCTGGATGTAGTCCACACCGTTGCCGTTGTGGTAGATGACCGTCTTCGACTCCCACTTGGCATAGACGTCGGTGTCGGCGTCGAACTGGGTGGTAGCGAAATCGAAGGCGTACTCCGCACCGGCGGCGTCCTTGTAGAACCAGCCGAGGAACTTCACGCCGGCCGAGTCCGTGGGCGTGCCAACATCGGCCGTACCCGCCACGAAGCCGAGCCGGTAGCCGCGCACGGTGCTCTGGGTCTTGTCCTTCGTCGTGCCGTCGGCGAACTTCGCGTTGCCGTTGTTCAGCTTGAACGTAACCTTGGCCGCCGGGGCGAACACGTACTTGTTGCCATCAGGCGAGCCGTTGGCCACCTGGTACTCGTAGCGCACGCCGTTCTTGTTGATGGGGTTGAACGAGCCCAGCGAGGCGTCGGCGAGCGTGAAGTAGGAGAGCATCTCGTCGCCGTTGGCCGCGCCGTTGGTGGGCGTGGTGATGGCGGCGTTGAAGCTCGGGTCGTAGGTGACGTAGAACGAGCCGCCCGTGACCACATACGAGCCGCCAGTGCTGCGGTCGGCGCCGCCGTTGTCGTAGGTCTTGTTCTTGTGGTCGGTGATCACCTGGCTGTTGCCGCTGAAGGTGATGCTTGAGGTGCCGCGTGTGCCGTAGGACGGGTAGGTGTCGATGTTCGAGGTCTCGAGCGTGGAGTCGACAAAGTTGACATGGGCGCTATTGGAGTTGATGTTGAGGCCGCCGCCGTCACGCCCAAGCATGTCCTTGCCGATGCTGTTCTTGATGACGATCTTCGACCCGCCCGTCACGTTGAACGACTTCGAGCCGCTCGCGACTGAGATGCGGCCGCCGTCTGCCGTGAGCGTGGAGCCGTTCGCGATGGTCGGATCGTTCGCGAAGGTGATGGCCTGGCGGTAGGCGGACGCGGCCGTCGCCTTGTTGATGTAGAGGTCGGAGTGGTCGAGCGAGAAGGTCCGACCGTTGTTGATGTAGAACCAGGTCTGCGTCGTGGTCAGCGAGGCGTTCTTCATCGGGGCGAGGGCGTAGTGCTCCGGCCCGTTCGTCGTCGCTGTCGCCGTGATCGTCGCGTTCGTGATCGAGCCGTTCTGCAGGTCGGCACCGCTCGTGCCTGTGGCGTTGATAGCCACGCTTGAGCGGTCCGCGGACCCCTCGATCACACCGCCGTTGAGGTTGAGGGCACGGTTGCCGCCGCTGATGGTATACGTGCCGTCGATGAGCTTCGCACCGGCGTTCATCTGAATCGCAACGTTGAACCCGGTCATCGTGAGCGTGTTCGCACCCGCCGTGAGGGTGGCGCCGTTCGCGAGCGTGATGCCGCTGGCGTTCGTCGCAGCCGCGATCGTGGTGTTCCCGGCGATCTTGAGCGTGACGCCCGACGGGATCGTGACGTTGGTCCAGCCCGTGAAGTCACCGGAGAGGTTGATCGTGGCGATGCCCGGGTTCGCCGTCTGGACCTCGAGCGCCTTCTTCATCGTCGCAAGGGCCTGGTCGGCAGACGAGCCATCATTGTCGTCGCTGCCCGTGGAGCTCACCCAGATCTCGGTGATCGCAGCGGGATCAGCGACGGCGTCAGCGCCCGCATCCTTCTCAGCGACGGCGGCTGGCGGCGCTGCCTGGGCAGGCGAGCTGTCAGCGTCAGTCTCGGCCGGTGCAGCCGGCTCGACCGCGGGGTCTCCGGCGTCAGCCTCCCCTTGAGAGGCGTCAGCTGTAGACGTAGCAGGGACCGGGTCAGTGTCTGCGAACGCTGCGGCGCCGGGGAACGCCATGCCTAGGGACACCAGTGTGGCAGCTAGTGCAGAGATGATCCGCTTTGGACGGGTTGAACGTTGCATCACGAGTCTCCTCTGGGAGGTCTTCAACTCCTGATGGTACCAAGCAAGGTCATGGAGAATACATGCCGTTTATTCAAGAACATGTGCTCCAGGAGCATGACTCTGCCAACACTCCAGAGTCTGGGCGAGAGCCATCCAGATGGCCCTGCCACGACGGCTCAAGCGCCATCCGACGGTCAAGACGCCGGTGGGGCCGGCGGAGAGAGGATCTCTCCGCCGGCCCCACCGGGTCAGTGTCGGTCTAGTACCGCTCGCGATCAGGCCTCGTCACGACGACGCCGGGCCAGCAGCCCCGCACCCGCAGCCACACCCGCAGCCGACAGAGCCAGCAGCGGCAGCACCGCAGCACCGGTCTTGGACAGCGACTTGCCACCCTTACCAGGCTTGGTGGTCTTGCCGGGCTTGCCAGGCTTGTCCGTACCAGGAGTGCTCGGCTCGTCAGTCGGACCACCCGTCGGCTCAGTGACCTTCTGGTACACGTACGTGACCGTCTGATCGGCCTTGGCGAAGGTGCCGCTCTCCGGAGCGGAGCCCTTCTGCAGCTCCTTGAACTCGTAGCCGTCAATCGACTTCTTCTCAGCCGTGTAGGCCGCGCCCACGGCGCCCGTGAGCGTCTCGGGGCCGGCGATCTCGTTCCCCTGCTCGTCCATATACTTCACGGTGACGGTGCCGGAGGCGATCTTCATCGAGAGCTGGATCGTGTCGTCATCGGTCGCAAGAGCGTCCTTGCCGTCGGCGAGCTGCTTCGCCGTCCAGTCGAAGACGAAGACCTCGCGCCTGCCGGAGGCCGACGTCGCCACCGCGCCGAACTCGCCGGTCACGGTGCCCGTCGAGGTGAGGACGGTGCCCGCGGCCAGGTCGCTCGCGATCTTGATGCCGGGGACGGTCACCTTGAGCTCGGTGCCCCCGTTCACGCCCGAGGCGTCGACCGCCGCCTTGAGCTTGGCGTAGGTGTCGAGCGAGGCGGCGTCCTTGAGCCCGAAGGTGATCGTGACCTTCTGACCCTCAACCTTCACGCCGGTGATCTCGAAGGTGTCACCCAGGCCCTCCGCGGCCTTGGCCACGTCCTCCTTGGTGAGGTCCGCCGGGAGCGTCATGCCCTCCGGCACCGTCATCGTCGCGGTGAAGCCGAAGTTCTTCACGTCCACCGCGATGGTGCCGCCGTCGGGGTTGCCGAAGCGACCCTCGATGGCGGCCATCTGCTGCTTGATCGTGTCGATCTTCACCAGGCCCGTGAGGTTGATGCTCGAGCCCACCGCCACCTCGGGCGTGGCCTCGTGCGTCGTGTCGGAGCCGGTGAGCATGTCGCCCGGGAGCTCCTGCGCGATCGACTGCGGGATCACGGCCGTGAAGCGGATGGAGGCGTCCCCACCGGCCACGGCGTCCTTACCCTCAGCCCACTGCTCGCCCGTCCACGCGAAGGAGAAGGCCTTCGCGGTGCCTGCGGCGGAGGTGGCGATCGCCTTGAACCGGCCGTCCACCGTGCCGCGGACCACGAGCTGCTGCCCAGCCTGGACATCGTCGTTCACGGTCACGCCGGGAACGGTGACCCTGAGCCAGGCGCCGCCGCTCACGCCCGCGGCATCGACCGCGGCCTTGAGCTTGGCGTAGGTGTCGAGCGAGGCGGCGTTCTTGAGGCCGAAGGTGATCGTGACCTTCTGGCCCTCGGCCTTCGCCTCGGTGATCTCGAAGGTCTCCGCGAGGCCCTCGGGAACCACCGTGCCCGCGGAGACGTTCTCGGGCAGCGTCATGCCGTCCGGGACCGTAAGCGTGGCGGTGAAACCGAAGTCCTTAACGTCGATCGCGATCGTCGAGCCGTCGGGGTTACCGAACTGGCCCTCGATGCCCACCATCTGCTGCTTGATGCCGTCGATCTTGACCGCGCCCGTGAGGTCGAGCGTGCGGCCCGGGTAGACGGCATAGACCGCCTCATGCTCGGTGTCACCACCAGACAGGATATCGCCGGGGAGCCCGAGCGCCGTCGGCGCCGGGATACGCGTGGTGTAGCGGATCGAGGCGTCGCCGTCAGGCGCCGCCGCGTCTTTACCATCCGCCCACTGGCTGCCGTTCCAGCGGAACGAGAAGGTGCGCTGGGTTCCCGAGGCGCCCGTGGCCACGGCCTTGAAGAAGCCGGACACGGCGCCGGTCACCGTGAGGTCCGTGTTCAGGGGCGCATCCTGGGTGACCTTCACACCCGGCACAGTGATCTTGAGCCAGGAGCTCTCGCCCTCAGCGACACCTGCCGCAGCCACGGCCTGCTTGAGCTGGAAGTAGTTCGTGATCCGCTCAGACCCACTCGTCAGCCGGTCCGCAAGCTCGAAGGTGACCGTGAAGGTCTTCCCATCAACCTTGGTGGAGGAGACCTTGAAGGTGCGTGCGAGGCCGTCCGCCGTGACCTTTGAGAGGTCCGTGGGCAGCTCCATGCCCTCAGGCACCGTCATCGTCGCCGTGAAACCGAAGCCCTTGAGGTCCACGGCAATCGTCTTCGGGTCGGGCTTGTTGAACTGGCCCTCGATGGCCTCCATCTGCTCCTTGATGCCGGTGATGTCCACCGCGCCCGTCAGGTCCACGGTGTCGCCGCGCAGCGTCTGGTGCACGGAGGCGTGCTCGGTCTCGCCATCACCAAGGATGTCGGACGGCAGATCGAGGTCAAGCGGGGTCGGCGTAGCGACGGTGAGCTGGATCACGTCGCCCGTGGCGCGCGCGTCGCGGCCCTCATCAGTCTGCGTGCCGGTCCACTTGAACGAGAAGTCGCGGACCTTGCCCGACTCGCCGGTGGCCACGGCGCTGAAGGTACCGGAGACCCCGCCGGTGACGGTGAGCTCGGTGCCGTCGGCCACGCCCTCGTCGATCGCGATACCTGGGACGGTGAGCTTCATCGTGTCATCAAGCGCATACACGGCCGCCTTGAGGTCGGCGTAGGTCTTGATGCCCGAAGCGTTCTTCAGGTTGAAGGTGACGGTGACGGTCTTGCCCTCAACCTTGAGATCGCTCACCTCGAAGGTGTCAGCGAACCCGGTGTCAACCACCGTGTCCTTGGTGAGGACCGCGGGGAGCGTCATGCCCTCAGGCACCGTGAAGGTGGCCGTGAAGGTGGAGGCGGGGTCGGCGATCGAAATGGCCTTCTGGCCGTTCTCGTCGTTTACCACGCCGTACGTGGCCTCGATGCCGACCATCTGGTCCTTGATGCCCTTAGTATCAATCGTGCCGGTCAGGTTGATCTTGTCACCCTGGTAGACGCCAAGAGGAGCCTTGCTCGTGGTGTCAGTCCCCGCACTTGGGGCAGCCTCGCCGGCGCGCTGCGCCGAAGCAAGCATGTCCGCCGGGAGCCCCAGCTCAAGAGCCTTCTTCACGAGGATCGTCTGCTGAATGGTGGTGTCGTCAGTGGCACGAACGTCCTTACCGCCCTCGACCTGGGTACCATTCCAGGACAAGTCGAACTTGACGGCAGCGTCCCCACCCTGGGCGAGGGCCTGCATGGAGCCCGCCACGGTTCCCGTGGCCGTGAGCTCGCCAGCGCCGACGCCCTCAGCGAGCGTGAAGCCCGGAATCGTCAGGGTGATCTGGTCTGTGAACGGGCTCGTGGGAGCAGCCCGGAAAGCCGCCCCAGTTGGTGCTACTCCGTTGCCCGCACCATTCACGGCCTCCTTGAGGCCGAGGTAGGTATCGAAGGACTGGGTGAGACCAAGCTTCACCGTGACGGTCCGCCCGCTCACGGTGACATCGTCGACCTTGAAGAGGCTGCCCAGACCCTCAGCCTGGACCTTCGAGGCATCGAGGTCAGAGGGAACGGTGACCCCCTCAGGCAGCGTGAGTGCGGCCGTGAAGGTGGACGCAGTGCCCGAGAGCCTGATGTCCTCCGGCTTCACGCCCGGGAACTGCCCTTCGATGGCGGTCATCTGCTGCTTGATGGCCGAGACGTCCACCGCACCAGTCAGGCTGAAGGACTCGCCCGCATCCGCGTCCACGATCAACGCCGACTTGCTGTCAGCCTGACCCGAGGCAGAATCACCCCACATGTCAGCATTGATGGTGCCCTGGTAGGGGAAGGGGGTGACGTTCAGCTGCCACTGGGCATAGAGGTCCACACTCGCCACATCCTCGGCGAGCGTGCGATCATCGCCCGGGTTCACAGTCTCACCCGTACCATCAGCCTTCGTATTCCAGGACACGAAAGTACGACCCTGGGCGTTGAATGCAGGCTCCTTGGCGGCAGCGTCCGCAACGGAGATCGCCGTGTAGGCGCGGTCGGGCGCGCTGTAAGTCGCCGAGTAGGCGGTATCCGTAGCGAGGTTCGTGTGATAGACCACGCTGTACTTCACGGCCGGGTTCTCCCACTTCGCGTACACCGTCATGTCGCCAGTCACGGCCGTGGCAGCCGCGTCGAATGCCTGTTCCTTGCCGGAGGCATCCTTGTAGAACCAACCCAGGAACTCATACCCCTCAGCCGACGGCTCAGCCGGCACCTCAGTCGAACCCGCCACCACCGAGCTCGCCACCGCCACCGCATGACCACGAATAGCCTTCACGGTCTTATCAGCCGTGGACTTGTCAGCGAACTTCGCTGCAGAGATCTTCGCGTCGTCGGCGAGAGCAGGGTCGTTCAGCGCGAACGTCATCGTGGCGGCCGGGACCCACACGTGCTTCTGGCCGTCGCTCGTGGCGTTAGCGACGCGGTACTCATAGGCCTGGCCGTTCTTGTTCAAGGGGTTCAACACACTCACCGACGAATCGGCGAGTGTGAAGAGGGAGAGCTTCTCGTTGCCATTGGCCTCACCGTTGGTGGCCTGGGTATTGGCAAGGTTCGATTTGCCATCAAAGGCCGTGAGATACGACCCGCCGGTCACCACGAAGGCCTGGCCGGTCGGACCGAGTGCGATTCCGTCATAGGTGGTCGCACCCGTGCCCTTCGCCGGGGTCAGGAGCACAGTGTCACCCGTGAGCGTGACGGAGGAACGATCGTTGACCGCCTCGCTTGACCCGCCGACGACGATCTTCGTCTGGCTGACGTTCTCGTCCACCTTGATCGTCGAGCTGTCGAAGGTGACGTTGGCGCCCCAGTTGATGTTCATGGCGCCCATGCCGGAGTTCTTGACCTCGATGGTTGAGTTCCGATAGGTCTGGCGCCCCTGCATCGTGAAGACTGCGCCGTCCACGATGATGTGGGAACCCTCGATCAGCGAGGGGGTGCCACCGATAAAGCCCAGCGCTTCCTTGTCGAGGACGAAGCCGAAGAAGTTCTTCTTCGTGAAGGTGCCCTTCACCATGAATGTAGAGTCCTTCATCTGCACGGTGGAGCTGGCGCCCTGGACATTGAAACGGATTCCCTCTGTGGACATTGAGACATCGTCTAGGTAAAGTGACGCGCCGCGCCCGCCCCAGGGGCCATAGTCTGGATCATCCTTCTTTGCCATCACAGGGATTCCGGACACCTTGAGCGTGGCGTGAGCAAACCGCGCGGTGCCTGAGTAGAAGAACGCGCGGCCCGTCTGGGCACCGGTCGTGGAGTCGATCGAGATGTTCAGGGCCTCACGGCTGGTACCGGTGATGGCGCCCTGGGCGTTCAGACCCACCTTGTTACCGTTGAGCACGTAGGTGCCGTCGGTGAGGGTCGCGCCGTTCTGCACGAGGATCGCGGTGTCGAAACCGCTCATGGAGAGCGTCACGCCGTTCTCACCCCTGAGGGTGGAGCCCTTGGCGAGGGTGAGACCATTGGCACCGGCGCCTGCCATCGTCGTGTCCGCGGAGACGACCAGGGTCACCCCGGCGGGGATCGTGGCGGCCGGGAGCGCGTCGAAGGCGCCCGCCACGTGAATCGTCTTGATCGCGCCGTTCGAGTTCTTCTGAAGCTCGAGAGCTTTCGCGAGGGACTTAAGCGCCGTGGCGTCCGCGGCGCCGGCGTTGGCGTCATCGCCCGTGGAGCCATTGACCCATAGCTCGGTGAGGACGGCAGGCTCAGCGGCAGCATCGTCCATCGCAGCGTCCTTCTCGACGCTGACGTCAGGAGCAACCGGAGCCGCTGCAGCTTCCTCAGTGGCAGGATCTGCAGCCGGGTCTGTGGCGGCGTCGGCAGCCTCCTGTGGCGCGGGAGCCTCAGAGGCGGGTTCCTCTGCCACCTCAGTCACCGCGGCGACAGGCGCGGGGTCATCTTCAGCAAAGGCTCCAGTCACCGGCGACACCAAGGTGAGGGACACCAAGGCCGCCGTGAGAACCGACAAGGTCCTCTTGAAGCGGGGTAAACGATGCATCACAAGTCTCCTCTTTCGGGGGAATAGCTGCGACGGCTGGGACAAGGGGATACACACTCACTTTACCAAGACAGTTCACAGAGAACACACCTATGTTCGACTTCACCGAGCGGCCGATGCGATCGGACCAACTCCCTGTCTTGCACCGCCCACTACCCTTGACTTGAGTCCCAGCGCGGCCGGTTGCGGCTAGCCGCATGACAAGGAGGTCCTCATGCTCACTCGCTGCCCCGCACGCTCCCGTCGACGCCGCCCCGCTCGTGGTTCCCTTCTCCAGGCCGCCGGCGTCGGCATGCTCGCCGGCCTGGTCTCCGGCATGGTCAAGATCGGCTGGGAGGCTGCTCTGCCCCCACGCACCCCGGAGCGTGACGACCCCAACCCGCCGATGCACCTGCTCGAGCAGCTGGGCATCCCCGCCGAGGTCCGCGAGGCCACTGTCACCTTCAACGAGAACCAGGTCCCCGTGACGGGCCTGGCCGTCCACCACGCCTTCTCCGTGGCCATGGCCGTCCCCTACTGCGTCGCCGCCCGACGCTGCCCCGCCATCACCGCCGGCGGCGGGGCGGTCTACGGCCTTGGCGTGTGGGCCGGCTTCCACCTGGGTCTTCTGCCGGCGCTGGGCACCGTCCCTGCGGCCACCGAGCAGCCCTGGCAGGAGCACATGTCCGAGGCCGCCGGGCACGTGGTGTGGGCCTGGTCGATCGAGGCCGTCCGCAGGGCTCTGGCTCCCACCACACGCTAAGGCCCACCACATGGTCGCCTCGCCGGAGCCACAGCGCGCGCCACGCAGGCGCGTGCGCCCCCTCCTGCTGGTCTGTCTCATCCTCCTCGCGCTCGTCTTCATCGCAGCTGCCGTCTTGAGCGCCTTCTGGCTGCGCTACGAGGAGCCCGGCATCCCCGGCCAGGTCATCCCTGCCCTCAGCGCCACGCAAGACGACAGCGGAAAGGCAGGCTCCGGCGTCGGCAGCTCCGGCGCGGAGGCCGGAGCCGTTGCAGAAACCGCGCAAGGTGAGCTGGCGCTGGACGAGGCCAGCGTGGTCCCGGCCGTGAGGCGATGGTTCGGTCAGTGGGTGGAACAGCACCGCTCACTCACCGTCTCCCCGTCCTTCCAGCTCTCTGGCGGCTCGGCCTCTCAAATCCAGTGGCTCGGTCTGGCAGACGAGCGCAGCCAGGAGACCATCGGCAACCGCGCCTGGGTCCAGGTGGACGTGGGGCTCCACCCACGCCTGCCCGCGATCGAGCACTTCACCAGCTCAGCCTTCACCGGCCAGTCCACGGTGCTCTACCGCCAGGGCTCCCGGATCGTCGGGCAGCTGGTGCTCGAGCTGTCCCCCACGGCCGGTGGCTACCGCGTCATCAGCGTGATCACACCTGTCCAGTACCAGATCAGCACCGATCCGAGTCTGCGGGAGGAGCCACCGGTCGAGATCCTGCCGGACACCTCTGTGCCCGCGACCTACCGGATCCGCGAGGGCGAGCTCGACGTCACCTATGACTCCGGGGCCACCTGGATCACCGTCCCAGGCGGCTACGAGGGCGTTACCGCCGCGGCCAGCTCCCTGCCCCGCACCAGCCTGGACCGAGGAGGCTACGTGGTCTCGTCTGAGTTCACAGGCTTCCTCTTCTACGGCCCGGACAGCGGCCAGGGCCAGGGCCAGGAGGTGAGTCTGCTCTACTCCCTGGACGCAGGCACCAGCTGGCAGCGCAGCGTGATCGGCCAGGGCGACCCGCAGACGTCCTTCGTCTCCTATGCCGAGGGCACCGTGGGCGTGGGCTTTGCCGTGGACCGGGCGCTGGGGTCCTCCTACTACGGTGCGTGGCGGGCCCAGGTGGACGCCCAGGAGCCCGACGCCGGCCTCACCTGGCAGAAGGTGCCCGTGCCAAGCGCCGTCACCAATGACATGACGCTCGCAACCTGGGTGAGCCCGAGCCTGGGGATCTTCGGGAACGATCGTGGTTCCCTGGCGATCACGCAGGACGCTGGCGCCAGCTTCACGCAGGCCGCGATCCCGCAGGCCAGTGAGCTGGTGTCCGTGCTGGGCTTCGACCCCTTTGACACACCCGTCGCAGCGCAGGCGGTGGACGGCGTCATCGAGGTGGTGATCGGCCAGGGCGAGGACGCCGACTACGCCGAGGACGGCGAGATCCAAGAAGCAGTCTTCGCCTACGACCCCGCCACCAGCGGCTTCCGCTTCCTACGCCAGCAGGCTGCTCCGCAGCAGGTTGAGGTGGGCTGACGGCTCCTTCCCTTTGAGCAGGGAAGGTGCTCAGCGGTACATGGAGGCCGGGCCACCGATGGCGGCTTCTCTCCGCATGACCCGGACGCGTCTGCGCCGAGGCAGCGTGGTCAGGAAGGCCTAGAGGCATGGGACTCATCTACGAGGAGCGGCGCACCCAAGGGGGCAGTATCATTAGCCGTGTCACCAGCACAGCCTTTGCCTACTGAGAGATGCGGCGATGACGCAGATGAGACGCCTCGCGGACCTTGACCTGACGGCCTTCTTCATCGTGCTGTCAGGCCTGTTCATCTGGTCCTTCATCCTCATGCTCACCCATGAGTCAGCGATGGCTGAGGAGGTGGGAGGAACAGCGATGCTGATGCTTCTCCCAGCCCTCTACCTGTCGCACAGGCTCCACCGTTCGGAGCCTGAGAGCTAGAGGGAACCTTTCCCCACCCGCGCCAGGCGGCCGACCTGCTCCACCAGCTGCGGGGTCTCGGCAGCCTTGACCCGATCAGTGAGGGTCTCCTCAGTGTCCCCCTCTAGCACCGGCACCTCCACCTGGGCGATGAGCGCGCCGGTGTCCACGCCCGCGTCCACCCAGAACAACGAGGCGCCTGTACGGGTGGCGCCGGCTGCCAGGGCGTCCCGCACGGCGTGCGCGCCCGGGAAGTCCGGTAGCAGCGAGGGGTGGGTGTTGAGGATGCGCCCCTCAAAGCGCGCCAGGAAAGGCTCGCCCAGCAGGCGCATGAATCCGGCGCAGACCACGAGCTCGGGCTCCAGCGCGCCCACGGCCTCAGCCAGGGCGCGGTCCCAGTCAGCACGATCGGCAAAGTCCCGCGGCGTCACCACTACGGCCGGCACACCGGCAGCGCGGGCGTGGCCCAGGCCGGCGCACTCCTTGTCCGCCACCACGCCCACCACGGCGGCGCCGTAGGCCGGGTCCTGGCAGGCGCGCAGCAGGGCCAGCAGGTTCGAGCCCGTGCCAGAGACGAGGACGACGAGCCGGGCAGGCCCGGCCGTGGAGGACGTGATCACGTTGCTGGGAACAGCGTTGTCAGTCGGCATCATTGCCTTCCTTTCTCACCTGGGTCAGCTCCGTCGTCGCCACATCCGCCTGGTCCTCGATCACTTCGACGCGAGGAGCCTCGCCGCCGGCGGATCCGGCAGCCTGCGGATCGGCGGCCTCCTGGTCCCCGGCCTGCGCGGCCTCACGCTCGGCGCGCACGCGCTCTCTGCGCTCCTGGGCCGCACGCGCACCGGCCTCGACCTTCTCACGCGTGCTCGCCGCGGCCGATCCGGCCGCCGCCACCGTCTGACGCACACCGTGCTCCGTGGCCACTCGAGTGCGCGGGTGGACCAGCACGGCAGCCGCCACCAGGCCCACGCCAAGCTCCACCAGCAGCAGGACCACCGTCATGAGGGTGTTCGGGCCAACCTCGGTGAGCCTGCCCGGACCGATCGAGCCTGAGGCAGCCAGGCAGCAGGCGCCAACCCCGAGCGCCACCATCAGCGCCGCAGCCACCGCCGCGATCACCACCTGGGCCAGCGGCAGCGCCCGCAGGCGGCGCCGACGCACCCACACGATGACCAGCGCCACCGCCGTCAGCGCCATCGGCAGGTAGAGGCCAGCGCTGGAGCCCTCGCCTCCCACCGGAGCGGTGGGCAGCAGGCCCAGCAGCGGCAGAGTCGGTACGGCGCCGGCCACCACGTGGTCGGGCGTGAAGGTCGAGCCCGCGCCCACAATGAAGCCCGGCCCCGCCAGCCAGGACAGGGCCCACACGAGCGTGGTCGGCACCCAGCCCAGCTGCAGGAGCACCAGGCCGAGCGAGGCGATCACCCCTCCCCCAGCCAGGGCGTCATGGAGACGGGAGACGCGCGCGGCGCCGTCGACCACCGCCGCCAGGAGCACCAGGACGCTCGCAGCCACCAGGGCCACGGCCGCATCCCGCGTGAGCACCAGGGCCGGACTCACCCAGGCCGGGCGCTCATGCCACCAGCCCGTCAGGCGCTGGGACCCCAAACCCCGGCGCTGGAGGTCTACCCCCACCACCACCGCGGTCAGCAAGGCCGTGCCCACGATCGCCGGCCAGGTACGCGAGCCGCCCGGCGAGGTGAGCAGGAGCAGGAAGGCAGCCAGCGCCGTCGTCGTACCCACCACCAGGCCGCCGGAGGCCGCAGTACGCAGGTGCGCGCGGCGCACGGCCGAACGGGCCAGGAGGAGCTGCAGGAGCGTCAGGCCCAGCAACGGCAGCTCAATCGCGCCAGCCGGCTCGCTCGGCGAGCCGTATCCGCCGCCCAGCCCCAGCGACCACAGGGCGCTGCCCGTGCGCAGAGCCGCACCCACGGACAGGGCCGCGGCGGCATCCATCGACGAGGTCGCCATGTAGACCGCCAGGGTGAGCACGATGACCACGAGCCAGCCGCCAAGCACCGCCTCCGCCCCTGCGCGCACAGCAAAAGGCCAGTCAGGCGGCAGGTGGAGGGCAGGCAGGCGCAGGGAGCGCGTGCGGGCACCGGCACGTGCGAGCAGCGAGTTGTCCTTCAGTGCGCTCTTCAGTGCTCTGCCTTCCCTTGCTGCGGGCGACGCCGTCAACCCCTCTGACCTGGGCCGCCGTCAGACTACCGCGAGGACCAGGCACACCGGGCGCAGGCAGGCCCGGCCCGGCGGGGCGTCAGTGCGCCACCTGCCGGGCCGGGCCTGCCTGCCGCGTGCGCGGGGCCGCTACAGCGCGCGGTAGAGCTCGCGGGCGATGTCCGCGGTCTCGGTGGGGGTGCGTCCCACGCGCACGCCCACGGCCTCCAGGGCCTCCTTCTTGGCCGCCGCCGTGCCCGAGGAGCCGGAGACGATCGCGCCGGCGTGGCCCATCGTCTTGCCCTCAGGCGCGGTGAAGCCGGCCACGTAGGCCACCACCGGCTTGGTCATGTTGTCCTTGATGTAGGCAGCCGCCCGCTCCTCCGCGTCACCACCGATCTCACCGATCATGACCACGAGCTTGGTGTCCGGGTCCGCCTCGAAGCCGGCCAGGGCGTCGATATGCGTGGTGCCCACCACCGGGTCGCCACCGATGCCGATGCAGGTGGTGAAGCCCAGGTCCCGCAGTTCGTGCATGAGCTGGTAGGTCAGCGTCCCGGACTTGGAGACCAGGCCGATCGGGCCGGGGCCGGTGATGTCCGGCGGGGTGATGCCCACGTTCGAGCGCGCCGGGGAGATGATGCCCGGGCAGTTCGGACCGATGATCTGCACACCCTTGGAAGCGGCGTAGGAACGGAAGTAGGTCGCGTCCGCCACCGGGATGCCCTCGGTGATGACCACCATGAGCCTCATGCCGGCGTCCACCGCCTCGATCACCGCGCCCTTGGCGAAGGCCGGGGGCACGAACACCACGGAGACCGTGGCGCCCGTGGCCTCGCGGGCCTCAGCCACCGTGCCGTAGACCGGAACCTCCACCTCGCCGGCCTCCACGGTGCCGGCACCGGGGCCGATGGGCTCGACGTCAAAGACCACCGTGGTGCCCGCCTTGCGGGGGTTGACGCCCGCGACCACCTGGGTGCCCGCGCACAGCATGCGGCGGGTGTGCTTGCGTCCCTCCGAGCCGGTCATGCCCTGGACGATGACGCGGTCAGACTCGTCAAGAAAGATGCTCATGGTCCTCAGGCTCCCTGCTCGCTGCTTGCTGCGTTCTGACCGATCTTCTCGGCCAGGGCGGTGACGACGTCAGCCGCGCCGTCCATCGTGTCCACCACCGTGACGCCGTCGATCGCGGCCTCGGCCAGGATCTGGCGCCCCAGAGCGGCGTTGTTGCCGTCCAGGCGCACCACGATCGGCTTGTCGAAGTCCTCCAGGGTGCTCACCGCCGTCACGATGCCGTTGGCCACCGTGTCACACGAGGTGATCCCGCCGAAGACGTTGACGAGGATCGCGCGCACCTGCGGGTCGCTCGCCACCACCTCCAGGCCCGTGGCCATGACCTCCGCCGAGGACCCGCCTCCCAGGTCCAGGAAGTTGGCCGGGCGCATGCCGCCGTGGCGCTCGCCAGCGCCCGCCACCACGTCCAGGGTGGACATGACCAGGCCCGCGCCGTTGCCGAGCACCCCCACCTCACCGGTCAGGCGCACGTAGTTCAGCCCAGCCTCCTTGGCACGCGTCTCCAGCGGGTCCGCCGCCGAGGTGTCCTTGAGGGCGGCGTGCTCGGGGTGACGGAAGGAGGCGTTGTCATCCAGGCTCACCTTGCCGTCCAGCGCCAGCACCGTGCCGCTCGGGGTCAGGACCAGGGGGTTGACCTCCACCAGTGTGGCGTCCTCAGCGGTGAAGACCTCCCACAGCCGGCCGATGACCTGCGCCACGGCGTCGGCCACGGCACCGGGCTCAAAGCCGGCCTCAGCCGTAATGCGCGCGGCGACCTCAGGGGTAATGCCCTCGATCGGGTCCACGGCCACGCGGGCCAGCGCCTCGGGGCGCTCCTTGGCCAGGGTCTCGATCTCCATGCCGCCCTCGCGCGAGCACATGGCCAGGTAACGGCGCTCGGCGCGGTCCAGGAGGATGGAGAAGTAGAACTCGGAGTCGATGTCCGCACCCTCGGAGATGAGCACCGTGCGCACGGTGTGGCCCTTGATCTCCATGCCGAGGATCGCCTCAGCGTGCTGGCGGGCCTCAGCCGCCGAGCGGGCGAGCTTGACGCCACCGGCCTTGCCTCGTCCGCCGGTCTTGACCTGGGCCTTGACCACAAGGAGGTCGGTGCCGCAGTTCAGGAGCTCAGTGGCCACCTGCTCGGCCTGCTCCGGGGTGGTGGCGATCTGCCCGCCGAGCACGGGAACCCCGTGCTTCGCGAACAGCTCCCTCGCCTGGTACTCGTAGAGGTCCATAGACGTCATGTCCTTCCGGGTCCGGTTCCCGTCTGGCCGCGGCGACCTGCCTGCGCCGCACCGGGATGATCCGCGCACGAGCCTAGCGCGAGACCCCCATCACACGGGCGTAAACGCGACCAGGAGTTAGGACCAAGGTCCGCAACGTGCCGACGCAAGCACCGCCGTCGTCACGCCTGCCGGCCAAGGGAAGGTGACGCCCGGCACCCGAGCGACCACAATGGGGCCTGACGACCCTGCGGGAAGGACACCCATGGACCAGCACGCCACGCGCCCCGAGCCCACGACCAGCCAGGAGGCGATCCTCACGCCCGACGGCGAGCGGGTGCGGGTCGGCATCCTCACCTCCGGCGGGGACGCCCAGGGAATGAACGCGGCCGTGCGCGCCGTCGTCCGCGCCACCCTGCGCATGGGTGCCCAGCCCTACGCCGTCATGGAAGGCTGGGCCGGGGCCGTGGCCGGCGGGGACGGCATCCGCCCCCTGGAGTGGGACTCCGTGGGCTCTATCCTCCACAAGGGCGGCACGATCATCGGCACCGCCCGCTCGGCCGAGTTCCGCGAGCGCTCCGGCCAGCTCGACGCCGCCGCCCACCTGCTCGAGCACGGCATCGACCGGCTCGTGGTCATCGGCGGGGACGGCTCACTGACCGGCACCAACGAGTTCCGCCACAACTGGCCCGGCCTCGTGGACGAGCTCGTGGCCAGCGGCCGGGTGAGCCCCGAGGTCGGCGCCGCCCACCCCGCGCTCATCGTCACCGGGATCGTCGGCTCGATCGACAACGACCTCGTGGGCGCCGACATGACGATCGGCACCGACTCCGCCCTCCACCGCATCCTGGAGGCCATTGACGACATCTCTTCGACCGCCGCCTCCCACCAGCGCACCTTCGTGGTCGAGGTCATGGGCCGCCACTGCGGCTACCTCGCCCTCATGGCGGCGGTGGCCGGTGGCTGTGACTACGTGCTCGTGCCCGAGCTTCCGCCGGGTGAGGGCTGGGAGGAGGACATGTGCCTCAAGCTGCACAAGGGACGCCAGGCCGGGCGCCGCGAGTCCATGGTCATCGTGGCTGAGGGCGCCACCGACCGCGAGGGCAACCGCATCACCGCCGAGGACGTGCGCGTCATCCTCAAGGACCGCCTGGGCGAGGACGCGCGCGTGACGATCCTCGGCCACGTCCAGCGCGGTGGACAGCCCAGCGCCTACGACCGCTGGATGTCCACGCTGCTGGGATGTGCGGCCGCCCGCGAGGTGCTCACCGCCACCACCGACTCCGAGCCGGTCATCATCGCCGAACGCCACAACCGCATCCACCGCCTGCCCATGATGGAGCAGATCGCCGCCACGCGCGCCGTCAAGGACCTCGTGGCCGCCCAGGACTTCGAGGGGGCGGTGGCCGCGCGCGGGAACAGCTTCGGCCAGATGCTGTCCATCTTCGAGACCATGTCCACCCCGCCCGAGCTCGACCCCGCGGCACTAGGCGAGCTGCACCACGAGGCGGCTGCGCCGTCGGCCAGCGAGCTCGCCGCGGCCCGGCGCGTGGCGATCATCCACGCCGGAGGGCTCGCGCCGGGCATGAACACCGCCGCGCGCGCCGCGGTGCGCCTGGGGCTGGACCACGGGATGACCATGCTCGGCGTGCACGGTGGGTTCCCGGGCCTGATCGACGGGCGGGTCAGTGAGCTGAGCTGGGACGACGTGGAGGGATGGGTCGGTGACGGTGGGGCCGAGCTCGGCACGCGCCGCGAGATCCCCACGGTGGAGCAGCTCTACACCCTGGGCCGTTCCATCGAGTCCCACCGGATCGACGCCCTGCTGGTCATCGGCGGGTACAACGCCTACCTCGCCTCCCACCTGCTGGTGCGCGAGAGGGACCGCTACCCCGCCTTCAACATCCCGATCGTGTGCGTGCCCGCCTCGATCGACAACAACCTGCCCGGCAGCGAGCTGAGCATTGGCGCGGATACGGCGCTCAACAACGCCGTGCGGTCCCTGGACGCCGTCAAGCAGTCGGCCGCGGCCTCGCACCGCTGCTTCGTCACCGAGACGATGGGCCGCAAGTGCGGGTACCTCACCCTCATGAGTGCTATCGCCGCCGGGGCCGAGCAGGTCTACCTCCACGAGGAGGGGATCACGCTGACGCAGCTGGCCGCGGACTCTGAGCGCATGGTGGAGTCCTTCCGCTCCGGGCGCAAGCTCTACCTGGTGGTGCGCAACGAGCGGGCCAGCGAGAACTACACCACGGACGTGCTGGCCAAGATCTTCGCGCAGGAGGGCAAGGGCCTGTACGACGTGCGCCAGGCGATCATCGGGCACGTCCAGCAGGGTGGGGATCCCACGCCCTTTGACCGCATCATGGCGACCAAGCTGGTGCACAATGCCCTCGGGCTGCTGGCTGAGGAGCTGGAGCGCGGTGGCACGCAGTCCAGCTATGTGGGGCTGGTTGAGGGCGTGATCGCCCACCACCCGCTGGAGCGCATGTACGACCAGCTTGACCGCGACTCGCGCCGGCCGCGTGAGCAGTGGTGGATGGGGCTGCGCGAGGCGGTGTCGCTGGTCAGCCACTCCACGGGCACGCTGGCGCCTGAGCAGGTGCCGACCTTCGGGCCGGCCGGAGAGTAGGGCAGTTCCCTCCCTCTGGTTCCCTTCTCGCGAGTTCGCCTCGGGAGTTCGCGTCGTGCACTCCCCTCGCCCGGGGGCCGGTCCGGCGCCGGAGCCTTCATCGCCGCCATGGCGGGGCGCACTCCCCTCACGAGTTCTCCTCGCGCACTCCCCCTCGCCCGGGGACGGTGTTTCCCCCCTCCCCTCCGGGATCGGCGTTTCCCTCTCCGGGATCGACCACGCCGACCTCGACCGACCACTCAAGTCTCCACCGACCATGTATTGCTCCTTCGACCACCAGATTCACGCAAATGCCGCGGTCGGGCAAGCAACAAGTGGTCCGTCGAGCAACAGGTGGTCGGTGGACGTCAGCACGGCTGAGCCTGCGCCGAACACTGGTGGTCGGTCGGAACATGCCTGGTCCGTCGAGGCGCAGGTGGTCGAACGAGCGCCGCACCCCAGCAGTCGATCGAGCAACAAGTGGTCAGCCGGCACATACGTGGTCGGTGGCGGTGTAGGTGGTCGGTCGGAACATGCGTGGTCCGTCGAGACGCAGGCGGTCGAACCAGGCAGGAAAGACCCGCGATCAGAACCCACGACCGACCACGCCAAACTCAACCGACCACTCAAACCTCCACCGACCATGTGTTGCCCCTCCGACCACCAAAATCGCGCGAATACCGCAGTCGGTCCAGCAACAAGTGGTCCGTCGAGCAACAAGTGGTCGGTGGAAGTCGACGCGGCTGAGCCTGTACCGAACACTGGTGGTCGGTGGATGCGCAGGCGGTCGGACCTTGAGCGGCTAGCGGGGCTCGCAGGGCCGGAGTAAGCCCAGGCAGGCGTCAGGCCGGGCCCAGAAGGGCTCGTGCCCCAGGGCCCTACAGCACCTCCAGCTGGGTCAGGCGGGCTCCAGATGGGAAAGTCCAGCGCACTGCCTCGACGGTCGGCGCCAAAGACAGGTCGCCGAACTCCGCAGGCACGCCACCAGGACAGCTCGCGGCACCGTCAGGCTCCGGCCACGCACGCTCACCCATCGGCGCACCACCAGCCTCCGGCCAGGCACACTCGCCCTCCGGCCAGGCGCACGTTCCCGGCAGTTCCAGGACGCGGGTCTCACCCGGCCAGCGGACGGTCACCCGGCGGTTTACCGGCGTACTCCAGCCCCCCTGGCGACGCACCGAGACACTCACCTCCACCTCGCCAGGCTCGGCCGCCGTCAGCGTCCACACCCGCGCCGGCTCGTCCTTCTCCGCCACCAGCTCCAGGCGCGCACCGACGGCCAGATCCACGGGCGTGACGCCCTCGTCATCAGTGAGGCGAGCGACGTCGTCGTTCTCCCCTAGCAGGCGACCACGCGAGGTGAGGTCATGGCGGTAGCCCTGGCCCTCCAGCCACCCCGGCCCCGCCTGACCGCGACCCCAGCCGGTGGGCTCAGGACTAAGCGTCACCACGATCTCGCAGTCCCCGTGCAGGAGGGAGGCCGCGATGAGCGGACTCGTCCAGACCTAGCCGTTGACGCTCACCGCCGCGCTGTAGATCCCCTCCCCCTGCGTGCGCACGCTCAGGCGCGTGCCGTCGGGCCGCGTCCAGGTCACCGCCGGCAGCTGCGGCGTGGTGAGCACAAAGAACCCGGAGGCCACGTCCAGCGGGTAGAGCCCCATGGACACCAGCAGCCACCAGGCGCTGAACTCGCCGTTGTCCTCGTCGCCCGGCCAGCCCTGGCCGATCGCGGCACCGTCAAAGAGGCTCTTCACGAACGAGGGTGTAGCGCGGGTCTAAACCCTCCGGCTTCGAGCAGCGACCGAGCGATGTAGTGGGTGA